>Ga0209646_1000157_pt1 | contig 94054 bp, 89 predicted proteins | sample AraplaL_Col_mTSA_FD_184259 | JGI IMG/M metagenome (GOLD analysis project Ga0209646, IMG submission 184259) | Arabidopsis root microbial communities from the University of North Carolina, USA - plate scrape CL_Col_mTSA (SPAdes) (version 2) | ecosystem: Host-associated > Plants > Roots >...
GTCGATGCCCGCGGCCGGCGTTCTGGCGGGGCAACGGGTCTGACGCGAACAACGGGCCGCGGTGCCGGCGCTCCTTCTCGTGACCGACGAACGCGGCGCCTTCGGCGTCGCGGGCTTGAAGGAGCGCTAACGACCCGCAGCTGCCATACGCCTCGCGGAACTCGGCGCCCGAAACTTGACGTTCGAGTGGATTGGCAGCGAACGGCAGTTCCCGACCCGTTGCGGACATCGGCACGGTCAATCTCGACGCCGAAAAGCTGCCGCTTGCTGCGCGGGCGCGTCTACTTCGCCTTCCGACCCGGAGCGGACGGTCGGCCCGCGGAATACAGCGCCACAAAGCCGTCATCACCCTGCTCCCAGCAGAATTCGAGCGAGTGGGGGTGGCGCGAGCCAACAGGATGATTTCGACCATGAGCACCAGCCGCAATTTCGCGTTGGCGTGTCGTCAACTCATAAGCGATCGGCTCATTGGCTTTCCTCGCGAAGGTCGAGCAAAGCAGGTGTACCCCGACCGTGTTCGGTTCTGGCAGGCTGGAACTCTTCCGACCGACCGACAGCCGTCTGTGACGACCGACGGCACCAGCGGGCGAATCCTGACAACGCTGCGAATTAGACCGAAGTCGTGAGTTGCTGAAGCGCCCCCAGAGCCATCGCTCGGGTATGGGAAACGAGCACATCGATGGGTTCAACGAATCCCGAACGCGTCCAATCCTTGGCGAGCTGATAGAGCGAGCCGAGCAGAGCCCGCGCGAGCATACGCGGGTGCAAGACGGCGTTCTTGCCAACAGCCAAGTCGGCGAAGACCAGACGTTCTATCAGCGCGGTTGTCTTGTCGAGTTCGGCGACGTACCGATCATCCACATAGGCGCTGACGCCCTCGATCTCGATCAGAGTCACACGCGCGACGGCAGGGTTTGACAGGATGGCTGCGAAGTAAGACCGCGCCGCGGCCTCAATCCGCGCGGCTGGTGTCGGCTCGCAGGCCTGAACTGCCTGAAGAGCAAGTATGCGCATGTGTTCCATTGCTTCCCCGCACGCGTCGCAAAGCAACACCTCGTTGTTGGCGAAGGATTCGTAGAAGTAGCGCGGGGTTAGGCCAGCCTGCTCACACACCGCGCGCACCGTCGCCGCCCGAAATCCCACCGTGCCATAGACATCGATGGCCGCGCCGATCAAGCGCCGCCGTCGATCCTCAAGCCGTTTATGGTGGGGACGACCTCCATAGCTGCGCTCGCCGCTGCCGCGCGAATTCTCTCGTTCGAAGTTTGCAGACCGAACCCTTGACTTGTCGTTTGCCATGTCCCGATCTTATGTGGCTTCAAGCCCGGCCCCTGGACGACGGGCACTGTCTTGCCTTGAGCCCGCTCGTCGCCGGCAATCGACAGCGCTTGACCGCGATGCCTGTATTGCCGCACAATGTGATAACGCTCATTATCAGATAGTCCAAGAGCATCAGTGCGTGGAGACAAGATGACACGACGAGACGTCAAGTTCAGTTCGCAGGGGCAATCCTGCGTAGGATGGTTCTATCCCGCCGCAGCCGAAGCGACCACCCCTCGACCTTGCGTCGTCATGGCCCACGGTCTTGGCGCGATCAAGGAAATGCGCCTCGATGCCTATGCAGAGCGGTTTGCCGTTGCCGGCTATCACACGCTGGTGTTCGACTACCGCCACTTCGGCGCGAGCGAAGGCCAGCCGCGCCAGTTGCTCGACATCAGCAAGGAATTGCAGGACTGGCGAGCAGCCATCGCGCACGCTCGCAGCCTGCCCGAGGTCAATGCGAACAAGATCGCGATCTGGGGCTCGTCGCTCAGCGGCGGTCACGTGATTGCGACGGCCGCCCGGGAGCCTGATCTGGCCGCGGTGATCTCTCAGGTCCCACATTTCAGCGGCGTTGCCGGCCTGCTCGCTGTGGGGCCCATGCTGTGCGTTCGCTTGACGTTCCACGCGATCTATGACGCTTTGCGCGGCCTGCTAGGAATGTCGCCACACTACGTACCGTCCAGTAATACGCCGGGCAAGCTGGGGCTGATGGCAAGCCCCGGCGATCTGGAGGGCTATCTGAAGCTGGTCCCGCCAGGCCAGCCCTTCGATCGGCGGGTGGCGGCGCGTTTCGCGCTATTCATCGGCCTGTATTCGCCGGGTCGAAATCTGGCCAGGTTGACCATGCCCAATCTCGTGCAGGTGGCCATGGAGGATCACGTCACGCCGCCGGGTCCGGCGATCCGTGCGGCCGCCAAGTCGCCGTTCACCACGCTCAAGCAATACCCAAAAGGGCACTTCGCGCCCTATGTCACTCCGCTTTTCGAGACGTTCGTCGCGGATCAACTCGCGTTCCTGAAATCGACCCTGAACTGAGGAGCCCTTGCATCGTGTCCCAACAGAAAGCTATGTTCATCACTGGCGCGGGAAAGGGCATCGGGCGGCAAACCGCCATGCTCTTCGCCTCGCGCGGTTGGCGGGTCGGCGCAACCGACATCAGCGACATCGATCTGCAGAACCTCCGCGGCGTCCTTGGTGACTCCCACCTTTACCAGGCCATGGACGTGACCAGACCTGAGCAGGTGGGCGCTGCGCTGGCAGCCTTCGCCGCGCAGAATGGCGGCGGCATCGACCTCGTGGTCAACAACGCTGGCATCGCCGACATCAATCATTTCGAGGAGGTGCCGCTAGCCCGTCATAACGCGGTGGTCGCGGTTAACTGCTGTGGCGTGCTCAACGTCACGCACCTGGCACTTCCTTTTCTCAAGCAGCGCCGCGGGTCGAACCTGATCAACATGTGTTCGCTGGCGTCCGAGAACGGTGTGCCGAGCGAGGCCACCTACTCGGCCACGAAGTTCTTCGTGCGAGGTTTCACCGAAGCTTTGAATATCGAGTGGGAGCGCTTCGGCGTCTATGTCTGCGCCATCCTGCCAAACTTCGTAGAGACACCCATGATGGCCGCGGCGCACGGCGCCATCGTCGATTCCGTCGGCATACATCTCACGCCGGCCGATGTGGCCGCCAAGATCTGGGATGCAGCCCAGTTGCGCAGCGGAAAGGTGAACTGGGTCGTCGACACATTCAAGCCCACCTTACTTCGCACGGTGGCCAAACTCGTGCCTGCTGGCGTGAAGCGCAAGGTCATGAAGCAAGTCGCCGGCTACTGAACCCCAGGAGAGATTGCAAAATGCGCCAACAGGCTAGGCCGCTGATGCGTGGCAACAGCCAAAGTAACAGGCCTGCAAGCGGTCGGTCACCAATGCCCGCTTCTGGCCGAGTGCTGAATTTCAAATTCCGGCCAGGTGCGGTCTCCACCCGCTGTGACGTAGGCGCTTAAGGCTCAGAGCTCCAATTGATATCCACGATGTCGCCTTCGTCGGCCAGGACGCCACGAAGCGTCTCCAGCAGCACTGATGCGCCGTCGACGGCGGCGCGGCTCCGACCAAAAAGCTTCTTGGCCTTCGGATCCAGAAAGCACCGCCATTCGGTATCCGAGCGCTCGATGTTCGAACAACAGAGCCAATACTCATCCCCGCGCTCGTTGCTGAACTCGATGAACCATCCCCAGTCCTCGAAGGTCGGATAGGAGGTGTACAGCCCTCGGTCAGCTAACCGCCGGGACAGCCAGAATGCAAGTTCAGCGCCATAGCGACCAGGATTGACCTGACAGTCGTCAGGCAAGAATGGCTTGAACATTGACGACCTGAATTCGACAACCGTCTCCACCATATCTCCCTACAAAGCGTGGCTGTGCACGGGCAATCTAGCATGCCGCAAAGCGGCCCTTCGCCTACGCCCGCTCCTGGCCGATTGCCGGCTCAGTTGCCGAATCCCCGGCTACCAGAATTTCCACCATGGCTTGCTTGACTCGGACGGTGGCGCGCTTGGGCTTCCCGAAGGCTTGCGTCGTGATTTCAACTCCGCCAATTCTTGCTCGATGGCCGCCACCAGTTCCGGTGGCTCGGAATATTCGCCTGCCCCCACCAACGCTGACAGGCTGGCGATTGTCAATTCGAGGTCTTGGTCAATGGTCATGATAGGCCAGACATAGACTCTGCCGAGCATGACGAAGAGCGCAGCCGCCGCCCGAACTACTCCTGGAGACTCGACGGGATCAGCGTTGATTCCTTTGAGCCACTCTTTCCTGAGTTGAGTGCGGTCCATGAAATCGCCGAACCAGTCGGCAGCCTCGTCGTTATCCCACGGCTCAAAGGCCCACATTCCCATTGCGCAGCTCCTCATCAATGTTGTGTCGCGTCGCCATAGGCGTCTTCGACACCGCAGGACGCTCGATCAGAAGGCTACCCGATACCGGACACTCGCGATCGACTGCTGATGGCCGGAAGCGCCCCAAGGGGTGCGCCTCTCAACCGATGCTCTGTCGCCTGCGCAAGAGGCGAACGACGCCAGCAGCGAAAAGACCGAGCAATCCTACCCCGCCTGCTATGACTGACCATTCTTGCCAGCCCAGTTGATGCGGATTCTCGATGCGCGCTTTGCCTTCGGCAGGCGTGATCGAGGCCCAATCCCGAGCACATTCAGATTCGGCGGTCGGGGAGCTTGGTGCAACGCTCGAAGAGCTGGCCGCCGTCGCTGACGAGCACGAGGGTGCCGCGCATGCATCGCCCAGGCTGAAAGCAAGCACCAGCGCCAGCATGATCTTGCAAGTGTGAATGCGGTGATTCATGGCAAGTCTCTTGATGATCTCGGGCGCTATGTCGGGCACCTCAAAAGCGGTCATGCGCCAGGGGCAGCTTCTGGCCGGAAGCGGGCGAGGCCCGTTGTTTCATGGCCTGTTCGCCCCCCATTCGGCGCCTGTCAACAGAGCGATCGCATAGCGCAAGTTCAAGCCCGCGGCGCCGAAGGCGCCGCGTTCGTCGGTCACGAGAAGGAGCGCCGGCACCGCGGCCCGTTGTTCGCGTCAGACCCGTTGCCCCGCCAGAACGCCGGCCGCGGGCATCGACGCGGCCTCGATGGCCCGTCGATGCCAAAGCCCCTTGCGAAACCGCGAATGTTTCCTCCACCTGCTGACAAGTCGCCGCGGCAGGGTGGGCTGGGGCTTCGATCGCAGGCGCGACCGGCGCGACGCGGGTGGAAGCCCCCGGTCCGCCAATCACCTCATTGAACGCGGGCCGACGGCGAGCGCGAGGAACTCGTCGAAGCTCGGGAACCCGCTGAATCCGGCCGTCCAGGCCGGATTCCGACGCACGGCAAGCCGGAGAGCGGAGCCCCAGCCCAGCCTGTCGCAAGCGCGGCGGGGGCCAGCAGCGAAGCGGTCCACGTCAACCAAATCCACAGTCATGACGACTCGCCCAGCGAGGCGTGTCCTTATGGCCTGCGTGGATCCTGCGACTTCGCGCAGGATGACCGCTTGGACTCACGGCCGCTGATGCGACAAGCGACGGCTTCGAGGGATTGACCGACGAGCGCGAAAGAGAGGGCTTGGCTATGCTGCGAGTCACCGCAGCCCCTCCGGCCGGCCACGAGCCGCCCCCCGTTCGATGACCTCGCTCCGCCTCTCGCTCCTCTCGCTCCTGGCGCTCGCCGCCCTGCTGTCCCTCCACGCCACGGCCGCCGACGCGCCGGCCAGCCCCGACGCCAAGCCCGCCGACAAGCCCAAGTGGGACGTCAACCACCCGCCCGGCCCCAAGGCCAGCGTCGCCATCGATACCCACACCGGCACCTGGATGTCGGTCGACGTGAGCCCCGACGGCCAGCGCCTGGTGTTCGACCTGCTGGGCGACCTCTACACGCTGCCGATCGCCGGCGGCGAGGCCGTGCCGCTGACGCACTCCATGGCCTGGGAGATGCAGGCGCGCTGGTCGCCCGACGGCAAGCGCATCGCCTACGTCAGCGATGCCGGCGGCGGTGACAACGTCTGGGTGATGAACGCCGACGGCAGCGAGGCCAAGGCGGTCACCAAGGAGGACTTCCGGCTGCTCTACACACCCACCTGGTCGCCGGACGGCCAGTACATCGCGGCGCGCAAGCACTTCACCGGCTCGCGCTCGCTCGGCTCGGGCGAGATCTGGCTGTACCACGCCAGCGGCGCGGGCAAGGGAGTGCAGCTCAACGAGAAGCCGAACTGGCAGAAGGACCTCGGCGAGCCGGCGTTCTCGCCGGATGGGCGCTACGTCTACTTCTCGCAGGACGTCACCCCGGGCACCAGCTTCGAGTACAACAAGGATTCCAACGGCGAGATCTTCGACATCCAGCGCATCGACCTGCATGACGGCAGCGTCGAGCCCTTCGTCACGGGGCAGGGCGGCGCGGTACGTCCGGTGCCGTCGCCGGACGGCAGGCACCTGGCCTTCGTGCGCCGCGTCCGCAACCAGAGCACGCTGTTCCTGAAGGACCTGTCAACCGGCCAGGAGACGCCGGTCTGGGGCCACCTCGAGCGCGACATGCAGGAGGCGTGGTCGGTGCAGGGCGTGTATCCCGGCTTCGCCTGGACGCCCGACAGCAAGTCCATCGTCGTGTGGGCGCAGGGCAGGCTGTGGCGCGTCGATCCCGCCAGGCGCGACGCGGTGGAGATTCCGTTCCATGTGAAGGACACCCGCGAGGTCACGCCCGCCCTGCGCGTGGCCACGGAGGTGGCGCCGTCGACGTTCGACGTGAAGCAGCTGCGCTGGATGAACGTGTCGCCGCAGGGCGATCGCGTCGTCTACTCCGCCCTCGGCTACCTCTACGTGAAGGACTTGCCCAACGGCCAGCCGCACCGCCTGACCACGCAGACGCAGCACTTCGAGTTCTACCCCCACTTCTCGCGCGATGGCCGCGAGATCGTGTTCACGACCTGGAACGACAAGGAACTCGGCTCGGTGCGGCGCATCCCCGCGAGCGGGGGCGCGGAGACGATCCTGACTTCCGAGCCCGGCCAGTACGTCGAGCCGCAGTTCTCGCCGGACGGCCGGACGGTGGTCTACGTGAAGGGCCACGGCGGCCACCTGACCTCGCCGTGGCACGGCCTGGAGACGGGCGTGTACCGCGTGTCCTCCGACGGCAAGGGCAAGGCCGAACGCCTCACGAAGAGCGGCCGCGCGCCGCAGTTCGGCGCGGGCAACGACGCCGTCTACGTCACGCGCTCCAGCATGCAGAAGGAGGTCGACTTCGCCAGCAAGCTGGTGCGCATCGACCTCGCCGATCGCAAGGAGACCGACGTCGCCACCAGCGAGTTCGTGAGCCAGTACGCGGTGTCGCCCGACGGCCGCTGGCTCGCGTTCCAGGAGCGCGAGCATGCCTACGTGACGCCGCTGCCGCTGGCGTCCAGGCCCGTGGCGGTGGGTGCGAAGATGGACGCGCTGCCGGTGCGCCAGCTCGACGTCGACGCGGGCGAGTACCTCGATTGGTCGGGCGACAGCGCGAAGCTGCACTTCGGGCTCGGCGACCGCCTGTTCACCAGCGAGCTGCGCAACGCGTTCACGTTCGTCCCGGGCGCGCCCAAGGAGCTGCCCAAGCGCGACGAGGCGGGCCTGCGCGTCGGCTTCACCGAGCCGAGCGACGTCCCCGCCGGCATGATCGCGATCACCGGTGCGCGCATCGTCACGATGAAGGGCGACGAGGTCATCCCCGACGGCACCATCGTCGTCGACGGCAACCGCATCACGGCGGTCGGCCCGTCGGCGCAGGTGCTGGTGCCCGGCGGCGCGAGGAAGATCGACGCGCGCGGCAAGACCATCATCCCCGGCATCGTCGACGTGCACTGGCACGGCGGCATGGGCGACGACGGCATCGTGCCGCAGCAGAGCTGGATCAACTACGCCTCGCTCGCGTTCGGCGTGACGACGCTGCACGACCCGTCCAACAATTCCGCGCTGGTCTTCACGGCCGCCGAGATGCAGCGCGCGGGCATCGTCACCGGGCCGCGCATCTTCTCCACCGGCACCATCCTGTATGGCGCGAAGGCGCCGATCACCCAGCCCATCGAGGGCCTCGACGACGCGCTCAACGCGCTCAGGCGCCAGAAGGCGCTGGGGGCGATCAGCGTCAAGAGCTACAACCAGCCGCGCCGCGAGCAGCGCCAGGAGATCCTCGAGGCCGCGCGCCAGACGGACATGATGGTGGTGCCCGAAGGCGGCTCGCTGTTCGAGCTGAACATGACGATGGTGGTCGACGGCCACACAGGCGTGGAGCACGCCATCCCCGTCGCGCACGCCTACGACGACGTCAAGCAGCTGTGGGGCGCGACGCAGGTGGGCTACACGCCGACCTACAACGTGGCCTACGGCGGCCTCGACGGCGAGCACTACTACTACGCCACGACGGAGGTCTGGAAGCATCCGATCCTCAGGAACTTCGTGCCGCGCAGCGTGCTCGAGGAGCGTGCGGTGCGCCGCGAGATCGCGCCCGAGGAGGACTACAACGTGGTCCAGGTCGCGCGCACCGCCACCGAGCTGCTGCACGCCGGCGTGCGCGAGAACCTCGGCGCGCACGGCCAGCGCGAGGGCCTGGGCGCGCACTGGGACATGTGGATGCAGGTCAAGGGCGGCATGACGCCGCTGGAGGCGATCCGCAACGCCACGCTCAACGGCGCGCACTACCTCGGCATGGACAAGGACATCGGCTCGCTGGAGGTGGGCAAGCTGGCCGACCTGGTCGTCATCGACGGCGATCCGACGACCGACATCCGCCAGTCCGATCGCGTCGTCGACGTGATGCAGAACGGCCGCCTGTATTCGCTGCCGCGCCTGGACGAGATCGCGCCGCGCAACAAGCCGCGCGCGCCGTTCTTCTTCGACGGCGCGGACGGCGCCGCCATGCCCGTGAGCACGCACGGCCACGGGCACGGCGACATGGAAGGCGACGACTGAGTCGTCTTCAGCGGGCGGCGTCGAGCGCGATGTCGCCCGGCGCGATCCAGCGCTCGTTCGCCTTGCCGTCGCGACCGGTGTGCAGCACCTTCACCAGGCCCGCGGCGCGTTCGAGCACGATGACCGCGTCGCCCCTGGCGAGCCAGCCGTGCGGCGTCGACCTGGGGTCGGGCGCGTCGCGCAGCGGCGCGCGGGCGCGCGTGACGTGCGCGCGCACCGACGCATCGGCCAGCGCGGCGAGCGCCGACATCTTCGCGGCGAGCGCGCTCCAGTCGGAGGCGTCCTGGACCGGCCTCGGCGAATCGCCGTCGTCGGCGCGGATCTCGATGCCGGCCGTCGTCGTCGCCACGCGCAGGATGCGCCGGCAGGCCGGCGTGCGATCGCTGTGCCGGGGCGACGGCGCTGCCTGCGTCAGGAGCAGCTCGCCCGGGGCCATGCGCGGCGGATTCGGCGGCTGGCAAGCGGGCAGCATCGCGCCGCCGTCCTCGCGTTGCGCGCCGGCCATCTGCGGCAGCGCCTCGGGCGCGAAGGCACGGATGCCCGTCAGGGCATAGGCGGGCCGGCGCGGCGCGCGGCGATCGAATACGAGCAGCGGCTGGTCCAGGGCGGCGTCGCCGAGATCGCACTCGACGGCCATCGCGCCGCCGGCCTGGGCCCAGGCGATCACGATGCTGGCGTCGCGGCACGGTTCGACGGCTTGCGCGGGATCGACGTTGGCCATGCACACGCCGTCGGCGCAGTGGCGATTGGGCAGGACGTCGGCCGCGAAGGCCACGCCGGACGCGAGAGCGCAGGCGAGGGCGGATGCACGAAGCCGGGAGGTCGATCGGGGACGGATCATCGCGGGATGTTACGTCGCCCGGCTATGCTCGCGACTTCGCCCGCCACCTAGAAACGCCCCAGCATGCGCATCGAGATCGAACCCGGCGTCCGCCTGTACTTCGACGTCGAGGGCCCGCAATTCGTGCCCGACGGACCCGTGCTGCGCGAGAAGCCCACGCTGCTGCTCCTGCACGGCGGCCCCGGCTTCGACCACTCGGCGTTTCGCCCCTACTTCGGCCGCGTGGCCGACATCGCGCAGGTCGTCTACGTCGACCACCGCGGCCACGGGCGCAGCGATCGCCGGCCGCCCGGGGAATGGACGCTGGACACCTTCGCCGACGACGTCGTGCGCCTGTGCGACGCGCTGGGCATCGTCAAGCCGATCGTGCTGGGGCAGTCGTTCGGCGGCTTCGTGGCGCAGCGATACCTCGCGCGCCACCCCGCGCATCCGTCCAAGGTGATCCTGTCGTCGACGTCGCCGCACATGAAGCAGGAACGCAAGGAGGCGATGTTCGGCAAGCTGGGCGGCGAGGCCGCGCGCGAGTCGTGCCGGCGCTTCTGGAGCGATCCGAACCCGGACACCTGGGCCGACTACGGCGTGCACTGCCGCCACCTGTACAACACGACGCCGCAGGATCCGGACGCCGGTGCGCGCACGATCCACGAGTTCGACATCCTGTTCCGATCGGCCTCGGGCGAGCAGCGCTCGATGAACCTGCTGCCCGGCCTGGCGAACGCGCGCTGTCCGGTGCTGGTGATGGTGGGCAGCGAGGATCCGGTGTGCCCGGTCGCCGATGCGCGCGACATCGCCGCCGCCTTGCCCGCGCGATGGATGCAGTACCACGAGTTCCCGAACGTGGGCCACGGCGCGTGGCGCGACGACGCCGACGCGGCGTTCGACGTCCTGCGCCGTTTCATCCTGCAGTGACGATGCACCGACGCTTCGTCTCGTCGTCGACGTTCGCGCTGGCCGCGGTGCTGGCCGGCTGCGTGCCCCTGGTCTGGCCGCATGGCGAGCGCACCCAGCCGGAGATCGAGGGCCAGCTCCTGAGCGCGGGCGTGCCGCGCGCGGGCATCCGCATCTCGGCCTGCCAGGGCGTGCCCGAGGGCGGCGTCGAGTTGTCGCCGCACCGCTGCGACGGCGTGGCGTGGGCCACCACCGACGCCCAGGGCCGCTTCCACTTCGAGCCGGTCGAGCGCAGGAAGCTCATGCTGGACCACCACACGGCCGCCTACGTGATCCTCACCGTGGAATCGCCCGGCCGCGAGCTGACCTGGCATCGCGACTATCCCGGCGAGGCGCCCCTCCACGAATCGCTGCGCTGCGAGCTGGGCGACAGGCTCGCGTGCGCGACCGCGCAAGTCCCCTGAGCCGGCGCGCCGGCGGTCGCGCTGCAGAATGCACCCATGAAATTCATCTCGCTTCGCGTGCGCAACGCGATCCTCATGCACGGCTACGGCGGCGACAACCAGGAGATCGTCGAGACCTTCGAGGGCGAGGCCTTCGTCGAGAAGCTGATCGCCGTCGACCGCATCCAGTCGGTGACCGAGAAGTACCTGCTGGTCACGTCCTCGCACGGGCGGGTGATGTACTGGGAATACGAAGGCACGCTGGCGTCGGTGAAGGACCGCCTGGCGGCGGCGGGCCTCGTCGTCGCGTGAGCGGAGGGCGGACCATGAACCCCATCCACGAGGAAGTCCTCGCCACCGCCGGGCGCGCCGTCGCCGCGCTGCAGGAGCGCGCGGGCGGGCGGCTCGACGGATCGGTCGCGAGCCTGGAGGTCGTCGACGAGATGCTGGTCGACGTGTCGGAGTACGTCGCCGACCTCGACGAGGCCGTCGTCACCAACCTCGTGCAGCAGCTCGGCTGCTACGTGCTCGAGGTGGGCCGGCGCGCGTTCGGCGGCGAGTACTTCTGGCACGAGGAAGGCGAGCAGCCCGTCCTCGTGGTGGGCGAGCCCGACGCCCATGTCGCGCTGATGACCTGGAGCAAGGTCACGGGCCGCATCACCGGCGACGCGGGCGACGACATCGTGTTCTTCTTCGACGGCTTCGCCGCCCGGGCCGCGCAGCCCGAGCCCGGCAGCAACGTGCTCTTCCTCTGAGGCCTGGCGGCTCGACAGGGCCGCGCGCGTCGTCGTTTGTCCTACACGATGATCGATCCCGCTCCGACACGCCGAGCGACGCCGGTCCGACACGGCTGCGGCCGCCGCGGGCCCATAGTTCGAACCATGCCGAACGACATCGGCCGCAGAACTCGAACAACAGCCGATGTCGCCCGGCCCCACACTTCAAGGAGCACGATCATGAACAAGGACCAAGTCAACGGCCGCGCCGAAACGCTCAAGGGCGACGTCAAGGAGGCCGCCGGCAAGGTGGTCGGCAACGAACGCCTCACCGCCGAGGGCCAGGCCGACCAGGTCGCCGGCAAGGTGCAGAGCAAGGTCGGCGACGTGAAGAGCGACGTCGGCAACGCCGTCAAGAACGCGATCGACCGCTGATCGACACGGCGGCGCCCGCGCCCCAGTGTCGGCGCGGGCGCCGAGAGCCCGGTTTCCGCGATCGATTCGTCGGGCGCATCGACTCTCGAACGGACGACGACGCCCGGACATCCAGTGATGCCCGGGCGTCGTCGTTTTCGCGCCGGGCCTAGACGTGGATGAAGCGCCCGCCGCCGAACGACCAGTTCTCCCAGGTCGTCTCCTTGAACGCGAGCATGACGTTCTCGGGGTCGAGCCCGGGCGATTCGCGCAGCGCGGCGATGAGGTCGGCGGCGATCTTGCGCTTGATCTTCACGCTGCGTCCGGCCGACAGCAGCACCTCGATCAGCACGAAGTCGTCGGTGCGCGGTCGCGTCAGATCGGGGTAGCTCGGGTCGAAGCGGAAATCGTCCGCCGAAAGCTCGAGCACGCGGTGGAAGCGGTCGGTGTCGGGCACGCCGGAGGCGACGAGCGCGCGGTGCACGCCTTCGAGGACGGCCGACTTGAATGCGGCGTCCTTGCCTTGACGCACGGTGAGGGTGACCAGGGGCATGGGTTCTCCGTTTCAGACGTTGTCGGGTGAATCGAGGCCTTCGAGGCCGATCGGCACGGGGTCGTAGCCGGCGTCGACGAGCGCCTGCGACAGCAGGTAGCGGTCCACGTCGGAGTGCACGCGCACGTGCTTGCTGCCGAGGTCGACGTTCACGGCGGCGGCCGGATCGAGCTTGTGGATGGCTTCGGTGACGGCGTTGATGCAGTGTCCGCAGCTCATCCCTTCGACGAGGAATTCCTTCATGGCGTTCTCCTGAGGGAGGGGCAGGTCGACAGTGTCGCGCGTGGCGCGCGATCGGTGGCGGAGCCGGCCGCGCGGCCCCGGGCCGCGCGGGGGATTGAGCTCGGGCGGTGCGCCCCGACATGACCCTGGGCGTGGGGCTTTTTCCATTCTGCGCAGATCGTTACAGGCAGACCGTCGACACTGGCGGCTTCCCGCGTTTCAATTGCCCATGACCAGCACGCCGTCCATCCCCGTCCCGCCCCGCCGCGACTGGTCGTTCGCCGTCGATGGCATGACGTGCGCCGCGTGCGCCGCGCGGGTCGAGCGCGCGCTGCGGGCCGTGCCGGGCGTGGCCGAGGCCAGCGTCAACATGGCTACCGAGATCGCGCGCGTCCGCGCCGATGAGCCGCTGGCGTTCGACGGCCTGCAGGCCGCGGTACGCAAGGCCGGCTACGCGGCGCGCGCGCCCGAGACGCCCGCGCCGCCGGTGCTGTCGGAAGCGCAGGCCTGGCGGCCGGTCGTCGTCGCGGCGGCGCTGTCCGCACCGCTGATGCTGCCGATGCTCGCGGACCTGTTCGGCGCGACCTGGACCTGGCCCGCATGGTTCCAGTTCCTGCTGGCGACCCCCGTCCAGTTCTGGTTCGGTGCCCGCTTCTACGCCGGCGCCTGGCGCGCGCTGCGCGGCGGCGGCGCCAACATGGACGTGCTGGTGGCGCTCGGCACCACCGCCGCCTACGGCCTGAGCCTGTTCGACTGGTGGGCCGCCGGCCACCTGCCGGCCATGCGCGGCATGGACGCGGGCCACCTGTACTTCGAGGCCGGCGCGGTCGTCATCACGCTGGTGCTGCTGGGCAAGCAGCTCGAGGCCCGCGCCAAGCGCCAGACCACCCAGGCCCTGCGCGCACTGCAGGCGCTGCAGCCCGACGTGGCGCGCGTGCGGCGCGACGGCGTCGACGTGGACATCGCGATCGCGCGCCTGCGCTCCGGCGACCGCCTGGTGGTGCGGCCCGGCGAGCGCTTCGCCGCCGACGGCGTCGTCGTCGCGGGCGAGAGCCATGTCGACGAGTCCCTGGTCACCGGCGAGAGCCTGCCCGTGGCACGCGCGCCCGGCGGGCGCATCACCGGCGGGGCGATCAACGGCGAGGGCCTGCTGCTGGTCGACGTGACGGCCGTCGGCGCCGAGTCCACGCTCGCGCGCATCGTGCGGCTGGTGGAGTCCGCGCAGCAGAAGAAGGCGCCGATCCAGCACCTGGTCGACCGCGTCAGCGCGGTGTTCGTGCCGGTGGTCTGCGCCGCGGCGCTGGCCACCTTGCTGGCATGGGGCTTCGCCGAAGGCGACTGGCAGCGCGCGCTGCTCGACGCGGTGGCCGTGCTGGTGATCGCCTGCCCGTGCGCGCTGGGCCTGGCCACGCCCACGGCGCTGATGGCCGGCACCGGCGTCGCGGCGCGCCACGGCATCCTCATCAAGGACGCCGAGGCGCTGGAGGTGGCGCACGACGTCTCGGTGGTCGCCTTCGACAAGACCGGCACGCTCACCGAGGGCAAGCCGATGCTGGTGGGCTGCGAGGCGGTCGACGGCGACCCGCAGCGCCTGCTGGCGCTCACCGCGGCCGTGCAGAGCGGCAGCACGCATCCGCTGGCGCAGGCGGTGCTGGACATGGCGCGCGGCACGCACGCCAAGGTGCCGTTCGCCAGCGCGCAGCGCGCCGTGCCGGGCAAGGGCGTCTCCGCGCGGGTGCGCGTGCCCGCCGACGCGCAGGCGAGCGCGCAGGCGCGCCGGGCCGAGGCGATCGCCGCCAGCGTCATCATGAGCGCGCGCCAGAGCGCGGGGCTGTCGCCGGGCACCGGCCTGGCGCTCGATGCCGAGCAGGCGATCGACCCGACCGGCCACGAGCTGGAACTGCGGCTGGGCAGCGCGCGCTGGATGGCCGAGCTGGGGGTCGACCTCGCGCCGCTGGCCGCGCGCGCCGCCGAACTGCAGGGCATGGGGCGCACGCTGTCGTGGCTGGCCGACGTCACCGGCGAGACGCCTCGGCTGCTGGGCCTGGTGGCATTCGGCGATCGCCTGCGCGACGGCGCGATCGACGCGGTGCAGCGCCTGCACGAGCAGCGCGTGCGCACGGTGATGGTCAGCGGCGACGGCCGCGCGAGTGCCGAGGGCGTCGCCCAACTGCTGGGCATCGAGGAGGTGCACGCCGAGGTGCTGCCCGGCGAGAAGGCATCGCTGCTGGCGTCGCTGCGCTCGCTGGCGGCGCCGGCCGCGCGGCGCCGCCGTCCGGTGCGCGTGGCAATGGTGGGCGACGGCCTCAACGACGCGCCCGCGCTGGCCGCGGCCGACGTGGGCATCGCGATGGCCTCGGGGACCGACGTCGCCATGGAAGCCGCGGGCATCACGCTGATGCGGCCCGATCCGCGGCTGGTGGGCGACGCGCTCGACATCTCGCGCCGCTGCGTCGCCAAGATCCGCCAGAACCTGTTCTGGGCTTTCGCCTACAACGTGGCCGGCATCGGGCTGGCGGCCGCCGGGCTGCTGAGCCCGATGGTGGCCGGCGCGGCGATGGCGTTCAGCAGCGTCAGCGTCGTGGCCAACGCGTTGACGCTGCGGCGCTGGAAGCCCGCGAGCGCCGCGTGACGCGCGCCGGCGGGCGCCGTCACTGCGGGTGGCTGGCGGCCTCGGCCTTGGTGAAGAACTCGTAGATGCCGTCCTCGCTCATGCGGCGGGCGTCGGCGAGCTCGCCGGCCTTGGTCATGAACAGGATCTGGTTCTGCGGCGACACGATCACCGCCGACGGGATGCCCTTGACGGTCGCGTTGCCGTAGGCGGTGCTGACGTCGACGTTGTGGTCGAAGTGGCCCACGTCCACCTTCACCACCTTGAACTTGCCCATCAGCTGCGCATTTCGGCCGCTCTTGAGCGCGTGGTCCAGCGCGCGGCAGTCCTCGCACCAGTTCGCGCCGAAGATCAGCAACACCGGTTCGTGCGCCGCGGCCGCGTCGCGCAGCGCGACGGCGATCTGCGCCTTGGCATCGGCCGATTCGTCGTAGGGCCTGTCGGCGGCGGCGGCAAACCCGGCGGCCAGCGACAGGGCGAGGGGCAGGAGGAGCTTTCTCATGGCGCCATGATGCCAGCGTCGCGCCCGACGCGCTGGCGCGCGACGCGAGCGTCCCCGGCGGCGTGTCGGGCGGATCCACCCCTGGGCGAGCGCATCGGCCGGCGTGGATCCTGCGACTGCGCGCAGGATGACACGGGGTGGGCGCAGCGCGGGAGAGGCGTCACCAGTTGACACGGGGTGGGCGCAGCGCGGGCGCGAGGCCGTCACCAGTGAAAGTCCGAACCGGGTGAGCCGTTACCAGCGAAGCGCCGAGCCGTCATCCTGCGCGCAGCGAAGCGGAGTCGCAGGATCCACTCCAGGGCAAACGCTTCGGCCGGCGTGGATCCTGCGACTGCGCGCAGGATGACACGGAGCGGGCGCAGCGCGGGAGAGGCCGTCACCAGTTGACATGGGGCGGGCGCAGCGCGGGAGAGGCCGTCAGCAGCGAAGGACCGAACAAGGCGAGGCGGCTTGTTGCACCGCGAGCTGCCGCCCGGAGGAACAAAAAAGCCCCGCCGAAGCGGGGCTCGAAGGAGCGGGGGGGAGCGGGTCAGGCGGCGCGGTGCGCGACGACGACCACGCGTTGCAGCGTGGCGACCTGCGTCGCGTCGGCCGCGACCTGGGCCACGCGCTCGGCGGCCGCGTACTGCTTCGTGGCGATGCCGTTCATGCCGGCGACGACGCCGAAGGTCATGAGGGCGGACAGGGCGAAGGCGGCGGCTTGGGCGGTGGTCTTGGTCATGGCGGGCTCCGGAGGTTGGTTGGTTCGGAACCGCGTTTCGTGTTCCGATGGATGAACTATCGGAGTCCGCGACCCGCCCGCCAACCGGCTTGCGACGAGACGCCGCGGGCGCGGCGCCAGCCGTCATTGCGGCCGACAAACCGTCAGCCACCCGGCGGCCGCGGCGCCAACGCATGCGCCGCGTGGGTACGGATCACGTCCAGTAAGCGCCGCAGCCGCGCCGGGTAGAACCGCGCCTGCGGGTAGACCAGCCACACCGGCAGCGGAGCCGCGCGCCATTGCGGCGCGAGGTGCACCAGCCGGCCTTGCGCGAGATCGTCGGCCACCAGCCAGGCCGACACGATGGCCGCGCCCACGCCCATCAGCGTGGCGGTCCGCAGCGCGTAGAGGCTGTCGGTGCTCATGCGCGGCGCGATCGCGAAGCGCGCGTCGCCGCCGCCTTCCAGCGACGTCAGCGCCACCTCGGTGCGGTAGTACGGCCGCATCGCCAGCCACGGCAACCGCGCGAGCTCGTCGGGCGACTGCTTCGCCGGCAGGCGGGCCGACAGCGACGGCGCGCCCACGACGATGCGCGGCACCTCCGCGATGCGGATCGCGACGACGGCCTGGTCGTCCACGGCCCCGACCTGGATCGCGCAGTCGATGCCCTCGGCGATGAAGTCGGGCCGGCGGTCGTGCAGCAGCCATTCGACGTTGACCTTCGGATACCGCGCCAGGTAGTCGGCCAGCGGCGTGACCAGTTGCTGCTGGCCGAACGCGTGCGGCGCGATGACACGCAGCGTGCCCTCGGGCTCGTCGCCGGCGCCGCGCAGGTCGGCCTCGAACGCGTGCCAGCTCGCGAGCAGCTCGCGCGCGCGCTCGAGGCACCGCTGCCCGTCCTCGGTGAGCGTCATCGAGTGCGTCGAGCGGCGCAGCAGCCGCACGCCGAGCGAGCGCTCGAGCGCCTGCAGCCGGCGGCTGACGGTGGGCTGGGTCGTGCCCAGCTGCGCCGCCGCGGCCGACAGGCTGCCGGCATCGACGATGCGCACGAAGGTCTCCATCAGCTCGAAGCGATCGCCGGAGGATGCAGGGCTTGTCATTCGTCCAGCGTATAGCAATTGTTCCGAAATGGCCACTACACACGAGTTTGATGCATCCGGAGAATGACAGCCATCCAACGAAAGGCCTCTGCCATGCCGACCCTCCCCTCCGCGCACGTCCCGTCCGCCGCGCCGGCCCATCCGCTGACCCTGTCGCTGGTCGGCCTGCTCGCCGCGGGCGCCGGCCTGTCGGTCGCCGCGCTCTACTACAGCCAGCCGATGCTGGGTGAACTGCAGGCCGACCTCGGTGCCGGGGCGCGCGGGATCGGCCTCGTGCCGATGCTCACGCAGCTGGGCTATGCCGCCGGCATCTTCCTCCTGGCGCCGCTGGGAGACCGCTTCGACCGCCGCCGCATCATCCTGGCCAAGGCCGCCGCGCTGGTCGTGGCGCTGCTGCTGGCGGGCGCGTCGTCGTCCATGCCGCTGCTGCTCGCCGCGAGCCTGGCCATCGGCCTGGCGGCCACCCTGGCGCAGGACATCGTGCCCGCCGCCGCCACGCTCGCGCCGGAGTCGCAGCGCGGCAGGATCGTCGGCACCGTGATGACGGGCCTGCTGTTGGGCATCCTGCTGTCTCGGGTGGTCAGCGGCGTCGTGGCCTCGCACTTCGGCTGGCGCGCGATGTTCGTCGCCGCGGCGGTGAGCATCGCCGGCTTCGCGGGCGTGGCCGCGCGCGGGTTGCCGCGCTTCCGCCCGACGACGCACCTGCACTACGCCGCGCTGCTGGCCTCGGCGGCGCAATTGTGGAAGCGCCATCCGGCACTGCGCCGCGCCGCGCTGGCGCAAGGCCTGCTGGCGATCGGCTTCAGCGCGTTCTGGTCGACGCTCGCGGTGATGCTGCACGCGTCGCCGTGGCATCTGGGCAGCGCGGCAGCCGGCGCGTTCGGCCTGGCCGGCGCCGCGGGGGCGCTGGCCGCGCCGCTGGCCGGCCGGCTCGCCGACGCGCGCGGCCCGGAACTCGTCACGCGGCTGGGCACCGGCCTCGCGACCGTGTCGTTCCTGGTGATGGCTGCGGGCGTCCTGCTGCCGACGGATCTCCAGCTGTGGGTGATCGGGCTCGGCGCCGTCGGCTTCGACCTCGGTGCGCAGGCGACGCTGGTGTCGCACCAGACGATCGTCTACGGCCTCGACGCGCACGCGCGCAGCCGCCTGAACGCGCTGCTGTTCACCGGGATGTTCATCGGCATGTCCAGCGGCGCCGCGCTCGGCAGCCTCGCGCTGGCCCAGTGGGGCTGGACGGGCGTGATGCTGATGGCGGCCGCCAGCGCGCTGGCCGCGCTCGCCGTTCGCCTGTGGCCTCGGCGCGCGGCTGCGTGAGCGCGCCTGTGGCGCGCGGGCACGCGACCGCGCGTCACGCGCGCCGGCGCACGGGCACGCGCACCTGCATCGGCGAGGTGGGCTGGTCGGGGCAGAAGTCGCTCCCGTAGCGCTCGAGCAGCAGCGGCCCGTCCTGCGCGTAGCCCGAGCCCGGCAGCCAGGTGTCGAAGATGAACGGGAAGGCCTCGCCGATCTTGCCGAACGGGAACTCGAAGACGGCGTAGTCGCCGGCGGGCACGTCGACGCGCGTCATGCCGGGCGGCGTGGTCGCGGCGGCGTCGACCTGCACGGCGGCCAGGTAGAGCAGTCCGTTGCCGGCGTCCTGCATGGCGCCGAAGGTGACGCCGGGCTCGGCGGGCGACCCGATCTCGGGGATGCGAGCGACGAAGCGCGGCCACAGCGCGGCGATTTCCGGCGACATCGGCCGCGTGAGGATCTGCAGGCCGACGAGGTGGAGCGCGGGTTGCGCGACGATGGAAGGGGTCATGGGAGCTCCTGCGACAAGGGTTTCACACCTTCCACGACGAAGCGGCACGCCCGGTTTCGACATGGCCGGCGAGGCGCGATCCCGCGCGACCCATGGACACCGGGCCTGCCGGCGGCGCCCTTCGCCTTCAATGCGCCGGCGAGGAGCTCGACAGGTGCACGTGGCGCAGCTTCCAGCCCGGGCCCTCGCGCTGCCACACCATCGTGAACGGCGTGGTCGCCTCCGCGGCCGAGCCGATGGCGCCGACGCGCACGCCGGTCACGACGACGACGTCGCCGAACGGCTGCTCGTGCACATCGCTGGCGCGCAAGGCGATGTGCGTGCCCGACTTGAACAGGCCCTCGAAGGCGCCGAGGTCGATGCGGTGCGGGGCGACGGCGTCGCCGTCGAGCTCCGTGAAACCGGCGGCCGGCACGTAGCGCGCGACGCCGGGCAGGTCGCCGGCGCTCATGCGCGCGTACAGGTCGGCGGTGGCCTCGCGTGCGCCGGCGGGCGCGCCCGCGTGCGCGAGCGCGGCGAACGCCGACGCGAGCAGCAGGGCGGCGCGTCTCATGCCGCCACCTCGAAGCCGACCGTCTTCAGCGCGGCCTCGGCGGCCTGTCGATCCTGCGCCGCGTTGCCGCCCGAGATCCCGATGCCGCCCACGACGCGCCCCGCGCTGACGAGGGGCAGCCCGCCGCCCACCGCGACCAGCCGCGGCTGGTGCGCGAGCTGCGCCACCTGCGGGTCGGCGATGACGTCGGCCCACGTGTGCGTCGGCAGGCCGAACGACGCGGCCGTCCAGGCCTTGTCGATCGCGACGTTGACGCTGAGGAAGGGGGCGCCGTCGTCGCGCGCGAGCGCGGTCAGGTGACCGCCCGCGTCGGTGATCGCGATGGTGACGGCGATGCCGAGCTCGCGCGACGCGGCCGTTGCGGCGCCCAGCAGCGCCTGTGCGGCCTCGCGGGAGACGGAGGCGGTGGCGAAGGTCGTGTCCATGTCAGAAGCCCTCCAGGACGACCTTGCCCTGCGCCTTGCCGCTCTCGATGAAGGCGTGCGCGCGCAGCAGGTTGGCGGCGTTGATCGTGCCGTAGTGCGCGCCGGCGGTCGTGCGCAGGCGCTTCGCGTCGACGAGCCGCGCCACCTCGGCGAGCAGCTCGCCCTGTTGCGCCATGTCCGGGGTGCCGAACATCGAGCGCGTGAACATCAGTTCCCAGTGCAGCGAGATCGCCTTGGTCTTGAGCTTCATCGCGTCGAGCACGGGCATGTCGTCGATGACGGCCAGCGCGCCCTGCGGCTTCAGGCTCTCGACGATCTGCTCGTAGTGCTGGCCCGTCTGCGTCAGTGCGGCGACGAAGTCGACCTGGCCGAGGCCGGCGTCCTTCAGCGCCTGCGCGAGCGGCCGCGAGTGGTCGACGACGGCATGCGCACCGAGCTCCCGGCACCAGGCCTGCGTCTCGGGCCGCGAGGCGGTGGCGATCACCTTCAGCTCGGTCAGCTGGCGCGCGAGCTGGATCAGGATCGAGCCGACGCCGCCGGCGCCGCCCACGATCAGCAGCGACTGCCCGGCGCCGCCGCCGTGCGGCACGCGCAGGCGATCGAACAGCAGCTCCCACGCCGTGATCGCGGTCAGCGGCAGCGCGGCGGCCTGGGCGTCCTCGAGCGAGGTCGGGGCCTTGGCGGCGATGCGCTCGTCGACGACATGCAACTCGCTGTTCGCGCCCGGCCGGGTGATGGACCCGGCATAGAAGACGCGATCGCCCGGGGCGAAGCCGTGCACGTCGGCGCCGATGCCCTCGACGACGCCCACCGCGTCCCAGCCCAGCACCTCGGCCTGCCCGCCCTGCGGCGCGCGGTTGCGGCGCACCTTGGTGTCGACCGGATTGACGGAGACGGCCTTGACGCGCACGAGCAGGTCGCGCGGGCCCGGTTGCGGGGCGGGCAGGTCGAGGTCCTCGAGGGCGCCGGGGGCGTCCACGGGCAGGTTCTGGCGGTATCCGATGGCTTTCATGGCGAACTCCGGTTGTCGATGCCCGTATCGTAGGAGCGCAATCCTTGATTGATAAGATGACCTGGGAACGGATCACTTTCAAATGAAGATTGAAAATATCGCCGACCTCCAGGTGCTGGTCCAGACGGCCCGCGGCGGCACGCTGACGGCGGCGGCGCGCGCGCTGGGCATCACCCCGGCGGCGGCCAGCGCGACGCTCAAGCGGCTCGAGGCGCAGCTGGGCACGCGGCTGTTCGAGCGTTCCACGCGCGCGATGCGCCTGACGCCGCAGGGCCAGATCCTCCTGGACTACGCGGCGCGCGCGTTCGAGCTGCTGGACGAGGGGCAGTCGCAGGTGCACGCCGACCGCGCCACGCTGGTGGGCCGGGTGCGCGTGGCCGCGCCGTCCGACCTCACGCGCAACGTGCTGCTGCCGCTGTTCGACGAGTTCATGCAGGCGCATCCCGGGCTGCAGCTGCAGCTGTCGGTGGCGGACCGCGTCCTGGACGTGATGCGCGACGAGGTCGACGTCGCCATCCGCTACGGCGCGCTGGCCGACTCGCGCCTGGTCGCGCGCACGCTGGCCGAGGCCCATCCGGTGTGCAGCGCCGCGCCGAGCTACCTGCGCCGCCATGGCACGCCGCGCACGCCGCAGGAGCTCGCGCAGCACAACTGCATCACCTTCGACCGCGGCGGCCGCCGCCATCGCGTCTGGCGCTTCTGCCGCGACGGCCAGTGGACGGAGGTGCGCGTGGACGGCGACCGCAGCGTCGACGACGCGTCGCTCGCGCGCGAGTGGGCGGTCGCCGGGCGCGGCATCATCCTGAAATCGGAGATCGACCAGCGCCGCGACCTGGCCAGCGGCGCCCTGGTGCCGCTGCTCACCGACTGGCGCACCGAGCCCTATCCGCTGCACGCGCTGCTGCCCAGCGGCCGCTTCGTGCCGAACCGGGTGCGGGCGCTGGTGGACTTCCTCGTCGAGCGCTTCAGCGCAGGCCCAGGCGCGTCAGCTTCTTGATCAGCCCCACGCGCGACACGCCCAGGCGCCGCGCCGCCTCCGACTGGTTGCCGCCCGCGGCAGTCATCGCGTCGCGCACCAGGCGCAGCTCGAGCTCGTTGAGCGCGGCCTCGAGCGGGCCGGTCGACGCATCGACGAGAGCGGGCGGGGCGCCGGCGCCGGCAGTGTCGCCGCTGGCCAGGCGCAGCAGCTCGGCGTCGACCTCGTTGTCGCCGGGCAGGATCAGCGCGCCGGCCGATTCGACCACCGCCTTGAGCTCGCGCACGTTGCCAGGCCACTCGCGCGCGGTGAGCCATGCGAGCGCGCCTGCCGTGAAGCCGGCGCGCGGCGCCACGCGGTGCAGGAAGCGCGTGGCCAGTTGCGGGACGTCGGCCGGGCGCTCGGCCAGCGACGGCGTGCGCAGCACCACGCCCTTGAGGCGATAGAACAGGTCCTCGCGGAAGCTGCCGTCGCGCACCATCGCCTCGAGGTCGCGGTGCGTGGCCGCGACCACCCGGGCCTCGGCGCGCTTCTGCACGCGTCCGCCCACCGGCACGAAGGTGCCTTCCTGCAGGAAGCGCAGCAGCTTGACCTGCATGGGCGCGGGCATCTCGCCGACCTCGTCGAGGAACAGCGTGCCGCCGTGCGCCGCCTCCACCAGGCCCGGCTGGTCGCGGTAGGCGCCGGTGAAGCTGCCCTTCATGTGGCCGAACAGCTCGCTCTCGAGCAGCTCCGCCGACAGCGCGCCGCAATGGATCGCCACGAACGGCCCCGCGCTGCGCGCGCCGCACGCATGCAGCGCGCGCGCGACCAGCTCCTTGCCCGTGCCGGTGGGCCCGAGCACCAGCACGCTGACCGACGTCTGGGCCACGCGGCGCACCATCGCGCGCAGCTGCGCCATCGCGCTCGCCTGGCCGACCAGGCCGAGGTCGTCGGCGGCCGTGGCCGCGCGCAGCGTGGCGACCTCCGCGTCGAGCCGAGCCTTGCGCAGCGCGCGCGCGACGACGAAGCGCAGCATGTCGGGGTCGATCGGCTTGGTGATGAAGTCCCACGCGCCGAGCTCGGTGGCGCGCAGCGCGAGCTCGTGCTCGCCGTGGCCGGTCAGCACGACGACGGGCACGCCGCCGAAGCGGGGGATCATCTCGAGGCCGATCTCGGGATCCATGTGCGGCGGCATCGCGAGGTCGAGCAGGACCAGCTCGGGCCGCTGGCGCTCGAAGGCGGCCAGCGCCTGCTCGCCGTCGCCGGCCACCGTCACGGCGTGGCCGAGGTCGCGCAGGAACGAGCCGCCCAGGCGCTGGAAGGCCGGCTCGTCGTCGACGAGCAGCACGCGGCCGGTTTCGGGGGAGTCGATCATCAGGCAACCTCTGCCCTGCGGGCTGCGGTGCGAGCGCCTTCGGGCGGCCGTGCGTCGTGCATCATGCAACCTCCGCCCTGCGGGCTGCGGTGCGAGCGCCTTCGGGCGGCCGTGCGTCGCTCATGGCGTTGTCGGGAACGTGAGGGTGAAGCAGGTGCGCCACGGCGGGCGCTCGGTCAGCGCTACCGAGCCGCCGTGCGCGTTCATGATGCGCGCCACGATCGCCAGGCCCAGCCCGGTGCCGCCGGGACTGCGCGAGGCGAAGGGTTCGAACAGCCGCGCGCGGATCTCGGCGGGCACGCCGGGGCCGTCGTCGCACACGTGCAGCAGCAGCGCGCCGGGCACGTGCTCCGCCGCGACGTGCACCCGGCCCGCCGCCGTGGCCTCGGTGCTCGCTGCGACGCGCGCGTTCTCGAACAGGTTGGTCAGCGCCTGGTCGACGCGGCGCGCGTCGGCATCGACCATCAGCTCGCCCTCGAGGCTGGCGTCCAGGCTCAGCGCGGGCAGCCGCAGCGCCGCGCGGCGCACCTGGGCGGCGAGGTCGATGCGCGCCGGCGCGAGCTTCCACGGCTTGGCGTAGTCCAGCAGGTCCTTCGTGAGATTGGAGATGCGCGCGACCTGGTCGGCGACCTCGCGCCGCGTCTCGCCCGGCGCGCCAGCGACGGCCATCGCGATGATGTTGAGCGGATTGCGGATGTCGTGCGCCACGGTCGCCGCCAAAGAGCCGAGTTCGGCCAGGCGCGCCTGCAGCTGGCGCTCGCGCTCGCGCGCGGCGATCTGCTGCGCCTGCTCGACCCGCGCCGCCGCCTCGGCCACGATCGAGCCGAACAGCTCGGCGACGTGGCGCGGGCCGGGCGGGGCGGCGTCCCAGCCGGTGAGTTCGGTCGTCCATGCGTCGGGGCCGCGCATGGCGACGAGGCGAGGCGCGGCGGTGTCGGCGGGCGCGTTGGCGCCGATGCACACCTCGACACGCGTGCCGATGCGGCGGCTCAGCACGGCGCCGGCATCGGCCGCGAGCGCGTCGGCCGTCTCCGCGGACTGCAGCGCCTGCCGCCACGCGAGCAGGTCTGCGGCCGTGACGCTCCCGCCGGGGTAGACCAGCCGTTCCGCGACTCGCCGGATCGGCCCGTTCAGCGCCAGGCAGCTTGCCGCCACCGCAAGTCCGCCGAGCCAGCGGGACTCGAACGGCAGCAGGGGCGTGAGCGCCACGACGGCCGCGCCGAGCGCCAGCAGCAGCGTCCACACCAGCGCACGCCGCGCCCAGGCGTTGGCCACGAACACGCCGTAGCGCAGGATGCCGTACACGAGGATCACCGGGTACAGCGGCAGCCCCAGCAGCGGGAACGGATAGACCGGCAGGTCCAGCACCGCCATGCCGTAGCCGGTGAGGCAGACGAAGCCCCACAGGCAGGACGCCGCCACCGCCGCGATCTGGCTGAACGCCGGCCGGCGCGCGCGCACCAGCGAGGCCAGCAGCACCGCGATGCCGCCGGCGCCGAGGATCACCCACGCGGTGCTCGCGATCCAGCCAGCCGCGTACGGCAGCGCGATCCAGCCGATGTAGCGGTTGTGGACGAGGTAGGCCGGCAGCAGGAACTCCGACGCCAGCGTCGACACCGCGCCCAGCGCGTACCCCGCCGCGATGCCGGCCCTCGGGAGGCGCACGCCGCAGAACACCACCACGAAGTGGAAGAAGAAGGACGACGTGAACGGCGCCGTGGCCAGCAGCGCCATCGAGGCGCGCTCCATGCCCGGCCCGAACCAGTTCGGCAGCTCGTTGCCGACGATCCACACCGCGATGCCGCCCAGGAAAGCCGCCAGCAACCGCGCGCCGGCCACGCGGTCGGCCCAGGCGAGCAGCACGCCGGCCAGCGCGAGGGTCTCGAACAGGGCGAACGCGAGGGCGAGGTGGATCAGCATGGGCCTGTCAACGCCGTTGACGACCGGCGGTTCGGCCACTGTATACGAAGTATGCAGGCGGCGCGGCAAATCTCAATCGGATCAATGACTTGCGAGCGTCGACGGGGCTGGCCCGGTTTTCGCGAAAGGAGCTCATCCGCTGACTGACGAGAACCGCATGAACCGCTCGATTCCCTCTCCGGCCGCCCTGGCCGCGCCGCGTTCCCTGGATCTTCCCGCGCTGGTCGGCGCCGCCGGCTGGCAGCGCCTGCCCGCGGCCGTGCGCCGCCGCTTCGGCGCCGGCCACGGTGCCGCGACCTACGTCGGCCGCATGACGCTGCGCTGCTCGCCGGTGGGGCGCGCGTTCGCCTCGCTGGCCAAGGCCTTCGGCAGCCCGTTGTCGGGCGCGACGGACGATGCCGTGCCGACTGCGGTGCGGGTGTTCGGCGACGGCCGCGGCGGCATGGTCTGGGAGCGCAGCTTCCACACGCACGACGCCGGCGCGCCGCACGTCGTGCGCTCGACCAAGGAGCTGGACGCCGGCGGCCGGCTGGTCGAACGCACGGACGGCGGACTGAGCATGGGCCTGCGCGCGTTCGAGGAGGGCGGCGCCCTCGTGTTCGAGAGCCAGCGCTTCTTCCTCGTGCTGGGCCGGCTGCGCCTGCCGGTGCCGGCGCTGCTGACGCCCGGCACCTGCCGCGTCGTGCACACCGACCTCGGCGACGGTCTGTTCCGCTTCGACCTCGACATGGTGCATCCGCTGTGGGGCCGCACCTTCCATCAATCGGGCGTGTTCGCCGACCCGGTCGTCTCTCGCGAAGGGAGCGCGCAATGAACGCCGTCTTCGCCATCCTGGCCGTGCAGGCGCTGCTCGGCGGCTTCGACAACCTCTGGCACCACGAGCTGCACGCGAAGCTGCCGCAGCGCCGCCCGGCGCGCCGCGAGCTGGCGCTCCACGCGGCGCGCGAGGGGATCTATGGCGTGGTCTTCCTGGCGCTCGCATGGACCGAGTGGCACGGTGCGCTGGCGTTGCTGCTGGGGGGGCTGCTGGCCGTGGAGGTGGTCGTCACGCTCGCCGATTTCCTGGAGGAGGATCGCAGCCGCCGGTTGCCGCCCTTCGAGCGCGTGCTGCACACGGTGCTGGCGCTGACCTACGGCGTATTCCTGGCCGCGCTCGCCCCGCATCTCGTCGACTGGTCGTCCCGGCCGACCGGCCTCGCCTGGACGCCGCACGGCCTCGTCTCGCTGGCGTTCAGCGCGTGCGCGGCGGGCCTGGCCGCGTGGAGCGTGCGCAACGCGCTCGCCGTGCGCGCGCTGGGCCGCGAGGTCGAGCCCGCCGCCGCCGCGCCGCGCCAGGACGGCCGCATCCTGCCGGCCGTGCTCGTGACGGGCGCGACGGGCTTCGTGGGCTCGGCGCTGGTGGAGCAGCTGCGGCGCGACGGCCGCCGCGTCATCGTGCTGGCCCGCGACCTGCTGCAGGCGCGTGCGCTGTTCGGCGGCGACGCCTGGGTGGTCGATCGTCTCGACGACGTGCCGTCCGAGACCGTGATCGACGCCGTCGTCAACCTGGCCGGCGCGCGGGTGCTGGGCCTGCCGTGGACGCGTGCGCGCCGCACCGAGCTGCTGCGCAGCCGCACCGCGACGACGGCGGCCGTCGTCGACCTGATGCGCCGGCTGCAGCAGCGGCCGCGCGTGCTGGTCAGCGCGTCGGCGGTCGGGTTCTACGGCACGACGCCGCAGGGCGCGTTCGACCCGTGCGACGAGCGCAGCCCCGCGCGGCCGGGCCAGTTCCAGTCCGACCTGTGCGCCGCGATCGAGCACGAGGCGCGGCGCGCCGAGGCGCTGGGCGTGCGCGTCGTGCGCATGCGCTTCGGCGTGGTGCTGGGGCGCGGCGACGGCGCCTATCCGATGCTGGCGCTGTCGGCGCGGCTCGGCCTCGGCGCGGTGCTGGGCTCGGGCCGCCAGCCCGCGCCGTGGATCCACCTCGACGACGCGGCCGGCCTGATCCGCTTCGCGCTGGCCGAAGGGGGCCTGGCGGGCCCGGTCAACGCGGTGGCACCGGGCACTCCCAGCCAGGAGACGTTCGCCCGCGCGCTGGCGGCATCGTTCGGCCGGAGCGTGCGCCTGAGGATGCCGCACGCCGTCCTGCGGCGGGCTCTCGGCGAGATGGCGGAGCTGCTGCTGGAGGGCCAGAATGCGATTCCGGCGGCCGCGCTGGCGGCGGGCTACCGCTACCGTCATCCCGTGCTCGACGAGGCGCTGGCGTCGCTCGCCGCGCCGCCGCGCGCGGGCGCCGGCCAGCCCGATGCGGCGGCGCTTTAGAGCAATTCGCCCAACTTTTGTGCACCGCCGCACAACTCGTCGTGGACCTGTGCACAATGCGCCTCGCGCCGCATCCGCCCCCCGATCCGGGGTGGCCGGAGTCCAGGCAGCGATCCGTCTTCCCACAGGACATCAGCATGAGCGCCCACTCCAGCCCCACCTCGTCGTCCGCCCAGGCGGCCCGCGCCGCCGTCACGCTGCCCAGGCTGCGCGAGATGCGTGCCCGCGGCGAGAAGGTGGCCATGCTCACCGCCTACGACGCCACCTTCGCGCAGCTGCTCGACGAAGCGGGCGTCGACACCCTGCTGGTGGGCGATTCGCTGGGCAACGTCATGCAGGGCCGCACCACCACGCTGCCCGTGACGCTGGAGCACATGGTCTATCACACCGAGTGCGTCGCGCGCGTGCAGCCCGCGGCCTGGCTGATCGCCGACATGCCGTTCGGCAGCTACGAGAACGGCAAGGGCGCGGCGCTCGATTCGGCAGTGGCGCTGATGCGCGCCGGCGCCCGCATGGTCAAGCTCGAGGGCGGCGGCTGGACGGCCGAGATCGTGTCGCACCTGGTCGCGCGCGGCATCCCCGTGTGCGCCCACCTGGGCCTGACGCCGCAGCGCGTGCACGCGCTCGGCGGCTATCGCGTGCAGGGCCGCGAGGGCGACAGCGCCGCCGCGCTGCACCGCGACGCGCGCGAGCTGGCCGAGGCCGGCGCCGCGATGCTGGTGCTGGAGATGGTGCCGGCCGCGCTCGCCACCGAGATCACGAACGAGAATCCCGAGCTCGTCACGATCGGCATCGGCGCGGGCGGCGGCACGTCCGGGCAGGTGCTGGTGCTGCACGACATGCTGGGCCTGGGCTCGGGCCGCAAGCCGCGCTTCGTGCGCAACTTCATGGCCGAGGGCGGCTCGATCGGCGCGGCCATCGGTCGCTACGTCGCCGCGGTCAAGGACGGCAGCTTCCCGCAGGCCGACGTCCACACGTACTGAACGCCGACCGAGTCCGCGCGGCACACTGGAACCACCATGCAAGTCATCCACACCCTCGCCGACCTGCGCGCCGTGCTCGCCGGCTCGACCAAGACGGCCCTCGTGCCGACGATGGGCAACCTGCACGAGGGCCACCTGGCGCTGGTGCGCGAGGCCGCGCTGCATGGCTTCCCGGTGGTCGCCACGATCTTCGTCAACCGGCTGCAGTTCCTGCCGCACGAGGACTTCGACCAGTACCCGCGCACGCTGGAGCGCGACTGCCAGCTGCTCGAAGGCGCGGGATGCGACATCGTGTTCGCGCCGAACGAGTCGGAGCTCTACCCCGAGCCGCAGACCTTCAAGGTGACGCCGCCCGCTGCCATCGGCGACCTGCTCGAGGGCGAGTTCCGTCCCGGCTTCTTCACCGGCGTGTGCACCGTCGTCATGAAGCTGTTCCAGTGCGTGCAGCCCGCCGTGGCCGTGTTCGGCCAGAAGGACTACCAGCAGCTGATGGTCATCAAGGCGATGGCGCGCCAGTTCGCGCTGCCCATCGAGATCGTCGGCGCGCCCACCGTGCGCGCCAACGACGGCCTGGCGCTGTCGTCGCGCAACGGCTATCTCAGCCAGGACGAGCGCGCCGAGGCCACGGCCCTCGCGCGCGCCCTGCGCGCGATCGCGGCCGCGCTGCGCGAGGGCACGCGCGACGTCGCGGCCGTCGAGCACAAGGAAAGGGCCGCGCTCGAGGCGCGTGGCTGGAAGACCGACTACCTCACCGTGCGCCGCCGCGCGGACCTGCTGCCGCCCACGGCCGACGACCTCGCCGCGAAGACGCCGCTGGTCGCGCTCGCCGCTTCGCGCCTGGGCAAGACGCGGCTGATCGACAACCTCGAGATCGATCTCTAGAACTCGGTGCAAGCCGACGGATCAACTCGGGGTCAGGCAGCGCCCCCAAGCATCGTCGACGTCCCCGGGGACGAATCGAGGCGGAGCCAGACCCCTCCGCAGGTGCGACGCTGGCAGGAGGAGGCTTGACCTCTGCAGGCGCGACTGCCCGAGGGGTCTGGCTCCGCCTTCGCGGCGTCTCCCGAGCGGCACGGGAATCGCCGGGCGGTGCCTGACCCCGATCCTCAGAAGGATTTCTCGAGCTCGTCGACGAGCGAGGCCACGTAGGCCACGGCGTCGTGGATGGGCTGCGGCGTCGACATGTCGATCCCTGCGAGCTGCATCAGCTCCAGCGGCTTGAGCGTGCCGCCCGCGCGCAGCACCTGCAGCCAGCGCCGCACGGCCGGTTCGCCCTCGCGCGCGACGAGCTGTCCCATCGCGGTGGCCGCGACCAGTCCGACAGAATACGTGTAGGGGTACAGCCCCATGTAGTAGTGCGGCTGGCGCATCCAGGTCATGCGCGCGCCGTCGTCGATCTCGACGGCGTCGCCCCAGAACGCCTCCAGCACCTCGCCCTTGGTGCGGTTCAGCAGCGTGGCCGTGACGGCCTGGCCGGCCTCGGCGAGTGCGTACACGCGGTGCTGGAGCCGGGCCTCCAGCAGGTGGGTGACGAAGTTGTGATGGTAGGTGCCCAGCAGCTGCATGATCACGCTGCGGCGCGTGCGCCCGTCGTCGCTGCGCGCGAGGATGTGCCGTGCGAGCAGCATCTCGTGCATGATCGACGGCGCCTCGATGAACGGCATCGCCGGGCGCGTGTTGACGTAGCGCTGGTGCTTCATCGCCAGCCCGAAGTGCGCGGCATGGCCGAGCTCGTGCGCGAGCGTGAAGACGCTGCGCGTCGTGCCGGCCCAGGTGATCAGGATGTAAGGATGCACGCCGTAGGGCGACGAGCAGAACGCGCCGGTGGACTTGCCGACGTTGTCGGCGCGGTCGACCCAGCGCTGGGTGAGCGCGCGCCGGACGAAGTCCACGTACTCGTCGCCCATCGGGGCCATCGATTCGAGCAGCATCGCGCTCGCCTGCTCGTAGGAGATGGGCGGCTCGAAGCCGGCGTCCAGCGGCGCGCGCAGGTCGCAATGCAGCACCTTGTCCAGGTCCAGCACGCGCCGGCGCAGGCGCTGGTAGCGCTGCATGTGCGGGGCGAGCTCGGTGCCGATGATCTCGAGGATGCCCGTGTAGAGCGACCGCGGCACGTGGTGCGGCTGCAGCAGGTAGTCCTCGGTGCTGCGGTGGCCGCGCAGGCGGGCGAGCGCGATGTTCTTCCTGACCTCGGTGGCGATCGTCGCGGCGTACGTGTTGTTGTACGCCTTGAGGCCGGCGCTGAACGACGCCCACGCGCCGCGGCGCACGCTGGTGTCGGCGTGTGCCTCGTAGCGGGTCTCGTAGAGGCTGAACGAGTTCGGGTGCGTCGTGCCGCGGGCGTCGGCGAACGGCGCGAACTGGATGTCGCTGGCCTTGGAGCGCTGGTAGATCATGTACGGCGCGCCCAGCACCTCGCCGAGCGCGGCCAGAGCGCCTTCGGTCTCGCCGGCGAGGCGATACGGCCGGGTCTCGAGCAGGCGCTGCAGCGGCACGCGGTGCGGGCCCAGCGCCGGCTCCTCGGCAAGAAAGCGCTCGACGGTGCCCTCGGGCAGGTCCAGCGTCTGGGCGTCGACGAAGGCGGCGGCGGCACCCAGCCGCGCGGCGAGCGCGCCGACGCGGGCAGAGGCCGCCTGGTGCGCCGGATTCGTGCCGTCCTGGGCGTTGCGCAAGTAGGCGTAGGTGCTGACGCGCATGAGCCGCGCCTGCAGTGCCTCGACAACGTCCAGGCAGCGCGCCAGCGTGACCGCGGAGTCGCCCAGCCGGCCGTCGAACGGCGCGACCTCGGCCAGCGCCGCATCGAGGGCCGCGAACTCGGTTTCCCAGGCGGCTTCGGACGCGAACAGGTCGCTCAGGTCCCAGGTCAGGTCCACGGGCACGTCGGCTCGCGCGAGGCGGTTCTGCATGTCGGTTCGTCCAGTCGGTCGGGTGAGATCCGCACTCTACCGGCGTGGCGCGCTGGTCGACGCTACGGAACCCGACCATGGCGCCGGGGCAATCGGGTAGGGCAAAATTCGCGGATGAACGCACCTGTCCATCCGATCCACATCCAGCGCCGCGACGCGACGCCCGTCGACGCGTCCTGCGGCCACGCCCACGTCGAGCGCTGGAGCGTGGAGCAAGTCGAAGCCCTGTTCGAACTCCCGTTCAACGACCTGATCCTGCGCGCGCAGGCCGTGCACCGCGAGCACTTCGCCCCCAACCAGGTCGAGCTGGCCACGCTGCTGTCGATCAAGACCGGCGGCTGTCCGGAGGACTGCGGCTACTGCCCGCAATCCGTGCACTACGACACCGGCGTCGACGCGACCAAGCTGATGGACGTCGAGGCCGTGGCGGCCGCGGCCCGCACCGCCAAGGAGCACGGTGCCACGCGCTTCTGCATGGGCGCCGCGTGGCGCGCGCCGAAGGATCGCGACATCGAGGCCGTCTCGGCCATAGTGCGCGAGGTGAAGTCCCTCGGGCTGGAAGCCTGCTGCACGCTGGGCATGCTCAGCCAGACGCAGGCCGCGTCGCTCAAGGACGCCGGCCTCGACTACTACAACCACAACCTCGACACCGCCCCCGAGGCCTACGGCCGCATCATCTCCACGCGCGACTACCAGGATCGCCTGAACACGCTGGGCCACGTGCGCAACGCGGGCATCAACGTCTGCAGCGGCGGCATCGTCGGCATGGGCGAGACGCGCAAGGAACGCGCGGGCCTGGTCGCGCAGCTGGCCAACCTCGAGCCGTACCCGGAGTCGGTGCCCATCAACGAGCTGGTGCGCGTCGAAGGCACGCCGCTGGCCGACGAGAAGCCGCTCGATCCGCTGGAGTTCGTGCGCACGATCGCGGTCGCCCGCATCACGATGCCGCTGGCGCGCGTGCGCCTGTCGGCCGGCCGCCAGCAGATGAGCGAGGCCGTGCAGGCGCTGTGCTTCCTGGCGGGCGCCAACTCGGTGTTCTACGGCGAGAAGCTCCTGACGACGGGCAACCCGGACGTCGAGAAGGATCGCGCGCTGTTCGAGAAGCTGGGCGTGACGACGGCGGCGTCGCAGCACATCGGCTGATTCGCCCCTCCGCCCGACCCGCGAAGGCCGTTGCATCGAAGGTGCAGCGGCCTTCCGCTTTCATGGGTGCGCGAGGCGAGGATCTGCGCAAGCCGTGCTGGCGACGCCATCAGCAGGTGGCGCGGCGACACGGCGACGCTCCGCCCAGGCGCGACGCTCAGCTGCCGATGTCCACGCCGAACATCCTGGCGAACTCGCGGTACTGCTCGAGCGTCATCCGGTCCTTCATCTTCGCGGGCGCTGCCTTCATGGCGTCGCCGCCCTCGGACTTGGCCATGTCCGACATGTGCATGTCCCAGACCCGGGACATCGTGTCCACGAATTCCTTCTTGCTGACGAAACCGTCCTTGTTGGTGTCGATCATGCTCATCTGGAAATGACGCAGCATGTCCTCGCTGCGCGACCCCTGGGCTTGGGCGGGCGCCGTGAACGCGCAGGCGACGGCCACGGCGGAGAGGACGGGCAGCAGCTTTCGCAGGGAGATCTTCATGGTGGTTCCTTCTGGTCCAGGTTGGAAGTGAATCGGCCACGGCAGGAGAGACGAGACGGGTCGAAGAGCCGAGGCCTTGCCTCTTCGCCGCCGAACGAACTTCGACAAGCACCGCGCTCAGGTCGTGCCCACGCGGCCGCGCCATCGATCCGCGGCGCGGGCCTGGATCCACAAGGCGAGCCCGATCGAGACGCACATGGTCAGGAACGCCGCCCAGGCATACGGCCACAGCATCGGCAGGCCCACGAGGATCAGGCCGTCGTTGCTGCCGGGAATGACCAGGCTGCCCCAGCCCATCAAGGCACCGCCGGCCAGGCATCGCAGCGCGGAGATGGCATCGATGCGCACTGGCCGGAAGCGGCCCGCGGTCCAGCCGCCGGCGATCGCGCCGGCAAGCAGGCAGGCGGCCAGCAACAGGCGGCTCGCCAGGCCCTGCGTCATGCCGCGCGCCAGGTCGGCCAGCGCGTCGGTATGGGCCCAGGTGCCCGCCAGGAGCCACATGGCGAGGAAGGCGACGCCGATGACGCAGGTCGCCGCGTGGGGCGACCAGATCCTTGCGCTGACCCATTCGCGCAGCGCCGCGCGGTCTCGACGGCAGGCCGAGGCCATGCGCCAGGCGAACGCGATGGCGACGATCCAGACCACGGCAGGCGCCGCGAATCCAGGCGCTCCACCGACCTTCGCGGGCGGTCCCGGCGTCTCATGGAGCGCACCCAGCAAGCTGCCGAGATAGAACCCCGCCGGGGTCGATGCATACACCCACTCGCCTGAACCGAAGCGCGCGATCGCGCCGAAGACGCAGGCGCGGTTGACGAAGGCGCCCAGTCCCAGCAGGGCGGCGCCCGCCAGCGTCCGGGCGGTCAACGGGTGTCCGGTGGGCCACCGCATCGCCAGGTGCAGGCGGTGCGCGACCAGCAGGCCCGCGCAGACCCACAACGACGCTTCCGCGAGCGCGACGAGGCGCGCCGTCTTGCGCTGGTTGACCAGCTGCTCCACCGCGGCCACGGTACAGGTGGCGCCGCGCTGGATGGCGAAACCCATCAGCCCGGCGCACAAGGCGGCGGCAGCGAACGCGAAGCCGCGGGTCATGAGGTCCATGTCGCTCTCCGGTTCGCCCATCGACGGCGTGACCCTGCGTTCATGTCAGTGGTGCTCGATCACGCCTTCGATCGGATCGGTCGGCGCGTTCCAGGGCGAACGCTCGATCATCCGCAGGGTGTCGGCGTAGCCGGCCTCGCGCCGCGCGCGCACGCCCACGGGCGAGAAGTCGATGTCCTTCGAGCTGTCCTCGTCCTCGAGACGGGGCGCCACCAGGTGCGCCACGTGCATCGTCGTGCTGCATCCCCATGCCGCGAGATCCTTGCAGTGCGCATCGCTGCGCTTGTTCGCGGGCAGTTCCTGCGCGAGCTCCCGGATCACGTGGCGCAGGCGATGGAGCTGCTTCTGCCGCAGGATGTGGCTGTCCGCGCGGCTGGCGAACTGGATGTCCTTGTGGCGCGCCATCACCTGCCAGATCGAGTCCGGCTCGGGGCCGGACTGGTGCCAGACATTGACGGCGAAGATCAGCGAGTCGCGCCGCGGCATGTCGTCCAGCACGGCCTCGATGGGCGTGTTGGAGTAGATGCCACCGTCCCAGTACGGCTGGCCGTCGATGCGCACCGCCGGGAATGCGGGCGGCAGCGCACCGGACGCCATCACGTGGTCGACGGCCAGCCGCTCCTTGCGAGTGTCGAAGTAGCGCATCGCCCTGCTCGCGGCATTGACGGCGCCCACCGTCAGGCGCATCGGCCCGTCGTTGAGCAGGTCGAAGTCGACGAGCCTGCCCAGCGTCTCGCGCAGCGGCGCCGTGCTGTAGTAGGCCGCCTGCTCGATGCCCACGCTGGCGTGCGCGCCACGCAGCGACGGCAGGTTGGGCTCGAAGAAGGCCGGGATGCCGCGCATCACCGTCGTCATGTTGGCCACGAGATTGCCCATGCCCAGCCAGTCGAACGGCCCCGCGTTCGCGCGCGGGCTCTGGACGTGGCGCCAGAACGCGTCCAGCCGTTCCAGCCTGTCGGCCTGCCGGCTTCCCGCGATCACCGCGGCGTTGATGGCACCGATCGACGTCCCGATCACCCAGTCCGGCTCGATGCCGGCCTCGTGCAGGGCCTCGAAGACCCCGACCTGGTAGGCGCCCAGGGCGCCGCCGCCCTGGAGGACGAGCACGACCTGGCCGGGCAGTCTCGATGGCGCCCGAGCCGCGGACGCGGAGGAGGGGGTGGTCATTTGGCGCTTGCTCATTCGAAGTCTCCTGGCGGGCCCGTGCGAACGTCTGTCGAACAGGGGCCCGGTGTCCTTACATGACCTGCTTGGCCATCGTCGCCGGCTTGGCGTCGTTGACGAGGTCGGCGATCGTGAGTTCCACGGGCAGCGCGCTGCTGTTCTTCCACCAGTGCTTCGTGCCGAGATGCTCGCGCGCGACGTCGCCGGCCTTGTGCAGGATGGGCACCGCGCACTTGCTGTTGTTCTCGAAGATCTCCCCGCTCACGACCATGATCAGCGCCGGCCGATCCTCGTGGCTGTTCAGGGGAACGATGCCGCCCGGGGCGATCGTCATGTGCCGCATGCGCAGGCGGCGCTGGTCCAGGTGCACGTTTTCCTGTGCGAGGTCGATGGCGGCGAGCTCCGTGTCGGTGATGCCGACCGGCGCGGTCGGGGCGCCGGGCAACGCGTTCGCGGCGGCCTGTCCGGACGGGCATTCGCCGGCGTGCGCGAGGCCCGCGGCGGCGAGGCTGCAGGCGACGGCGGCCTGGAGGCAGAGGGTAGTGATCGGGGTCTTTTTCATGGGGAAGCTCCTGTGGATGCGAAGGCGAGGGAAGTGAGGATCCAGGCAGCCTGGAACTATTGCGCCGTCCAGCCGCCTTCGATGGGCAGCACGGCGCCGGTGATGGAGGCAGCGTCCTCCGAACAGAGGAACGACGTGAGCGCCGCCACCTGCTCGACCGTGACGAACTTCTTCGTCGGTTGCGCGGCCAGCAGCACGTCGCGAACGACCTGCTCCGCGGTGATGCCGCGTGCTCGCGCGGTGTCGGGAATCTGGCGCTCGACCAGCGGGGTCAGCACGTAGCCGGGGCAGACGGCGTTGACGGTGATGCCGGCTTCGGCGACCTCGAGTGCGACGGCCTTCGTGAAGCCGGCCACGCCGTGCTTGGCCGTGACATAGGCGGACTTGTAGGGGCTGGCCACGAGCGCGTGCGCCGAGGCGATGTTGACGATCCGTCCGAAGCCCCGGCGCTTCATCGCGGGCAGTGCCAGGCGCGTCGTGTGGAAGTTGGCCGTCAGGTTGATCGCGAGGATCGCGTACCACCTGTCGACCGGGAACTCGTCGACCGGCGCGACGTGCTGGATGCCCGCGTTGTTGACCAGCAGGTCGACGCTGCCGAATTCCGCCAGCGCCCGGGCCATCATCATCGACTCGATGTCGTCGACGCGGCTCATGTCGGCAGCGTCGTGGCGCACCTCGACGCCATGCATCTCCGCCATGCCGGCCCGCAGGTGCTCGATCTCGCGTGCTTCCCCGAAGCCGTTGAGGATGACGCTCGCGCCTTGCGCCGCGAGTGTCTGGGCGATCCCCAGTCCGATGCCCGACGTCGAGCCGGTGACCAGGGCGGTCTTTCCCATGAACATGCTGTGTCCTCCTTGTTTCGTGCCGTCGCGACGGAAAGGTCGACGGCATGGACGCAAGATTAGGGACCGCAGGATCGGCAGGGAAATGGCATCAATTCATGGCCTGATCCGCACCGGTTATCACGGCGCATGTAAGGTTTCGGCGCGACGCCCGACTGGCCTGCATGGAGCTCTACCAGATCCGCTATTTCCTGGCCGTCGCCGAGACGCTCAACTTCACGCGGGCGTCGGAGCGATCGTTCGTCTCGCAACCCGCGCTCACCAAGGCGATCCAGCGGCTGGAGGAGACGATCGGCGGCCGGCTGTTCGATCGAACGAAGAACTCGGTGCAGCTCACCAGCCTGGGCAACGCCATGCTGCCGAACTTCCGCCAGATCTACGAAAGCGCGAACCATGCGCGCGAGCAGGCGCGCCTCCTGACCCGCGAACGCAAGGAGGCCGTGCGCGTCGGCGTGATGTGCACGATCGATTTCCACCAGGTCCTGCCGGGTTTCGTGCGCACCCAGGAAGGTCGCACGGAGATCGCGCTGAGCTTTCACGAAGGCAACCTGGAGGCGCTGACGGACGCGCTCGACCAGGGCGACGTCGACGTGGGGATCATGTGTTCGCCCTACGAGATGCCCAGGCGCTTCCGCACGCTGCCGCTGTTTCGCGAGGACTACGTCGTCGCCGTCGGCGAGGACCACCGGTTCGGCGGACGCACCGCCATCGCCATCGCCGAGCTCGACCGCGAGCGCTACTGCGAGCGCACGATGTGCGAGTTCTCGACCTACATCGAACGGTTGCTGCGCGCGCGTGGCATCGGCCTCGAGGTGGTGCAGAGCTCGGCTCGCGAAGACTGGATCCAGGCCTTGGTGCGCTCGAACTTCGGCGTCGCCTTCATGCCGGTCTCGATCGCGCGCGCGGCCGGTCTGCGTTTCGTCCATACGGAGGACGTGCCGATCGTGCGGGAAGTCGTGGTGATCCTGCAGGCGGAGAGGCCCGTCAGCGATGCCCAGCAGGCCGTCGTCGATTCGCTGCTGGCGCACGACTGGTCGCCCATGGTGGGGTGAGCGGGCGGCCCGCGGGTCGCCGCGAGCCGATGGCGATCCCACGAACGCTCGCTGCGCGTCACGAAGAGGCCCGCATGGCGTCGATATACTCGTGCATCGCATTCCGGTCGAGGCGCCATGTCGGACTTTGCACGCCAGGTCGAGACCCTTCGCCCACACTTGCTGCGATTCGCCCGGACGCAGTTGCGCAATGACGCCTGGGCCGAGGACGCCGTCTCCGAGAGCGTGATCGCCGCCCTCGAGCGGCCCGCCGCCTTTGCGGGTCAATCGCAGCTCAAGTCCTGGCTCATCGGCATCCTCAAGCACAAGCTGGTCGACCAGCTGCGCCGCAACACCCGCGAAGTGACGATCCTGGTGGGCGAGGACGGAGAGGATTTCGACGACGACCTGTTCCTGCCGGACGGCCATTGGCGCGAAGCCCCGCAGGACTGGGGCGATCCCGACGCCGCCTGCTGCCAGAAGGAGTTCTTCGAGATCCTGCAGATGTGCTGCGACCACCTCCCGCCCGTGCAGGCCCGGGTCTTCATGATGCGGGAGTGGCTGGAGCTCGAATCCGGCGAGATCTGCACCCAGCTCGAAATTACCGCGGGCAATCTGTGGGTGCTGCTCCACCGCGCCCGGCTGCGCCTGCGCGACTGCCTTCAGGCGCGCTGGTTCGACGGTCAACCCGCGACCTGAGCACCATGCAGAACACCTTGACCTGTCGCCAGGCGACCAAGCTCCTGCTCGAGGACGAGGACTACGAGATCCGCGTGGAGGACCGGGTCGCGCTCCAGGTGCATGTGCGAATCTGCTTCGCCTGCGCACGCTTCGTCGGCCAGCTCAATTTCATGCGACGCGCGACGCGGGCCTGGCGCAAGCATTGCGAGACGTGAAGCCTGGCAGCGACGGCGTGGTCTCGTCGTCGGCGCACGGGCATGGGGCCTTGCCCCACGCGGCGGCGCCGCCACGCAGGACGCGCGGCGCTGCCGGCAGGATGGCGACCGCCTCGATCTTCACGGGTCGACGCGGCCCGTCGCATCCACGGTCGGGCCTTCAGGGGCCCAGGTAGAAATCCATGGGGATGAGTTCGACGGCCCATCCGGCTTCCTCGCCCAGGGTGGCGGCCGGATGCATGGCGGCGATGCGCAGCGCTTCGTCGTGGCTGTCGGCGTCGATGAGGAACAGGCCGCCGACCACTTCCTTCGACTCCGTATACGGGCCATCGACGATCTGCGTCTTGCCGCCGCGCGGGCGAAGCGTTCTCCAGGTAGCCAGATCACCCAACGAGGCGGAGACCAGAACCTTGCCGGTCGCGCGCATCTTCTCGTCCAACGAGGGGCACTGGCTCACCAGCTTCTTGACGTCGCCCGGCCCCATCGCGGCGAACCTTTCGGGCGTGAAGTAGGCCAGTCCGAGGTATTTCATGGAAACTCCTTTGAGGTGGTGATACCCAGGCGACGAATGCGAGGGTCGGAAATCGACAAGGTCGCACGCGAGTTTGTAACGCGTTTGGCCCGGTCGGGCTGTTCCAGGGAGACGGACGCACCGGTTGCTGACCTGGATCAACACGGTGCGGGCACCCGCCCGGCACGATGCCGCGATGAACCAGATCGAACGGGAACGGGACGTCGTCGTGATCGGGGCGGGGCCGGCTGGACGTGACCGTGCTCGAGCAGCAGCCGGCGGCGGCCATCGAGGCACCGGCGGAAGACGGCCGCGAGATCGCCGTCACGCATCGCGCGCGGGCGATCATGGAACGCCTCGGCTTGTGGAGTGCATTGCCGGCGGACGCCATCGCGCCGCTGCGCGAGGCCTGCGTGCTGGATGGGAATCGCACGCAGCCGCTGCGCTTCGCGGCCCGGGACCAGTCGGGCGGCCCGCTGGGTTGGCTGGTTCCGAACCATCGCATCCGCGCGGCCGCGCTGGCCGCGGCGCGTGCGCGACCGGCCGTCCGGCTGCGTTGCGATGCGCGGGTGGCCGGGCTCGAACTCGGCGCGCAGCGGGCACGCGTCACGCTGGCGGACGGCGAACCGGTCGAGGCGGCGCTCGCCGTGGCGGCGGACAGCCGCTTCTCGCAGACGCGCCGGTTGGCCGGCATCGGCGCGTCGATGCGCGACTTCGGGCGCAGCGTGATCGTCGCCTGCATGGCGCACGACAAGCCGCACGACGCCACGGCCTGGGAGTGCTTTCGCTACGGCAACACGCTGGCGCTGCTGCCCATGCGCGGCGAGCGGTCGTCGGTCGTGCTCACGGTGTCCAGCGACGCGGCGGCGTGCTGGCTCGCGATGGATGACGCCGAGTTCGGAGCGCGCGTCACCGACCAGGCGGGCGAGCGCCTGGGCCGCATGCGGCTGGCCGGCAAGCGCCATCACTATCCGCTCGTGGGCGCGTACGCGCATCGTTTCGTCGCGCAGCGGTTCGCGCTGATCGGCGACGCGGCCGTGGGCATGCATCCGGTGACGGCCCACGGCTGGAACTTCGGCCTCTATGGCGTGGAGGTGCTGGCGCGGGAACTCGGCGCGGCGCTCGCGCGCGGGCACGACGTGGGCGCGCCTGCCGCGCTCGCGGCGTACGAGCGCGCGCACCGGCGTGCGACGTGGCCGATCTACATGGGCACCAACGCGCTCGTGACGCTGTTCACCGACGACCGTGCCCCCGCCAGGTTCGCACGCCAGGCGGTGCTCGACGCCGTCACGCGATTGCCCGGGCTCGACGGGCTGGTACGGTCGCTGGTGGTGCGCCAGTTGGTCGGCGATGCGGGGCGGCGCTCGCTCGCGTCGCCCGAAGGAGCCCTGTCATGAGCGAACTCCGCTGGTCCGATGCGCTGTCCCTGGACATGCCCGTGATGGACGAGACGCATCGCGAATTCGTCGACCTGCTCGCGGCCGTGGCCGATGCGCCCGACGCCGACCTGGTCGCCGCCTGGGTGCGGCTCGTCGAGCACACCGGCGCCCACTTCGGCCAGGAGGACCGCTGGATGGCGCAGACGCGCTTCGCGTCGGTCAACTGCCACGCGACCCAGCATCACGTCGTGCTGCAGGCGCTGCGCGAAGGCCTGTCGGCGGGCGCGGCGGGGCGGCTGGACGTGATCCGCCTGCTCGCCCACGAGCTCGCGATCTGGTTCCCGCAGCATGCCCAGACGATGGACGCCGCGCTGGCGCTGCATCTGCGCAGCGTCGGCTTCGATCCCGCGACCGGGGACGTGGCCCGGCCCGAGCGCCTGCCGGCGCAGGCGATCACCGGCTGCGGCTCGGCCTCCTGCACGCCCGCCTGAGCGGGCACCGGCCGGCCTCAGCCGTGGGCGCGCACCGGCGCCGGCACCACCGTCACCCAGCGCGACTTCGCGAACGCGAACACCACCGCCGTCACCGCCAGCACCCACACGATCACCGCGCCGGACGGCAGGTCCAGCAGCGCCGACAGCGCGAGTCCCAGCGCGTAGCCGACGGCGCCGACGCCGAAGCCGCCGATGTAGCGCGCGCGGCCCGTCATCCCGCGCGTGGCCAGCGCCGGCACGATCAGGCTGGTGAACACGAGGTAGACCCCGACCAGTTGCACCGACGCCGTCACCGCGATCGCGAACGTGCCGTAGAAACCGAAGCGCCCGAGGCGGCCGACGAGCCCGGTGAGCATGCCCAGGCCCAGCACCGCCGTCACGAGCGCGAGCCAGGCGATCTGCGTCTTGCCGACCCACAGGATCTGGCCGACCAGCAGGTCCTTCAGGTGCTCGCCGCCGTGCGGGTTGTTCGACAGCATCAGGATGCCGGCGCACGACGCCAGCACGAACATCACGCCGATCAGCGCTTCCTGGATCTCGGGCCACATCTTCTCGGTCCAGGTCAGCAGCAGCGCGCCGGCGAGCGCCGCCGTCACCGCGGCGGCCTGCACCGCGATGCCGCCCTCGGGCAGCCCCAGCGCGTCGGCGCCGATCACGCCGAGGCCGGCGATCTGCGCGATGGCGAGGTCGATGAAGACGATGCCCTTGTCGAGGACGCGCGCGCCCAGCGACACGTGCGTGACGAGCACCAGCAGGCCGGCGGCGAGGGCGGGGCCGAGGATGCCCCAGTCGAGCGCGCTCCAGTTCATCGCGACGTCTCCTTCACTTCGATGCGCCGAGCAGGCGCGCCAGGGTGTCGTCGAACAGGCCGGTGAGATCCTTGGCGCCGTCGGTGCCGCCCACGGTGAACGGCAGCTTCACGGCGGGGATGTGCGCGTGCTCGCTGAGCCATTCGTCGGGCTTGGGATCCTGGTAGGCCGAGTAGACGACCATCCTGGCCGGGCGCGACTTCAACGTGTTCAGCACCTCCTCGAGGTGCGACGCGCTGGGCTCGACGCCGGGCTTGGGCTCCAGCACCGCGACCTCGTTCAGGCCCAGCCAGTCCTCCATGTAGGCGTAGGCCTTGTGGTGCGCCGCGATGGCCGTGCCCTTCAGCGGCGCGGCCTGCTTCGCCCAGCGCGCCATGTTGGCCTGCCACTTCGCGTTGAACGCGTCCAGGCGCTGCCTGTACTGCGCGGCGTGCGACGGGTCGACCTGGGCCAGGCGCGCGCCGAGCGCGTTGGCCACCAGCGCGATGTTGCGCGGGTCGGTCTGGATGTGCGGGTTGCCGTCGGGGTGGACGTCACCCTGCGAGCGATCGACCTGCTTGGGCACGTCCAGCTTGCGCACGAAATCTGCGGCCGCGAAGTTGCCCGGCTGGCCCGGCTGGATGCGCGGGTTGCCCGACTGCTGCAGCAGCACCGGCAGCCAGCCGATCTCGAGCTCGGCACCGGTGCAGGCCACCATGTCGGCGTTGCGGGCGCGCGAGATCAGGCTGGGCTTGGCCTGCACCTGGTGCGGGTCCTGCATCGCGGTGGTGGCGACGCCGACGTCGACGAGGTCGCCGCCGAGCTCCGTCGCGAGCGCGCCCCACTCGGGTTCGCAGGCCAGCACCTTGACGGCGGCCTGCGCCGGCAGCGCGAAGGTGGCAGCGATGGCGAGCGCGGCGAGCGGCGTGGTCTTGAAGAGGAAGGTCATGGTCGTTCCTTGAGATCGGATCCGGGGATCAGTACGCATGCGCGCCGTGCGCGCCGAGCGAGGTCTGGTACTGCAGCAGCCACTGGTTGTCGACGAAGCCCTGGCGCGTGCGGTCCTGCGCGAACTGCAGGCGGACGCGCGCGAACTCGCTCTCGCTGAAGTCCACCATCACGGAGTTCTTGGTGGGATGGAAGTCGTCGGCGAGGCCCGGTGCCAGCGCCCAGTTGTCGCGTCCCGGGTTCAGGCGCTCGGTGCGCAGGCCCACGCGCCACATCGGCATGAACTGCCACACGCCCTGCACGTAGCCGCCCGACTGCACCTGGTGCAGCGCGAACGGCCCGTCGGTGATCTGCGAGAGGTTGCCGTCGCGCCGGCTCTGCAGCCACTCGCCCTGCAGCTTGAAGTAGGTGCGCGTCGCGTTGCCGTTGGGCGCCCACTTCATCACGCCGTCGGCGACGATGACGCGCGAGCGGCCGTTGAACAGGGCGGTGGTGTCGAGGGTGCCGAAGGCGTCCTGCACCAGCGTCTGGCCGTTGGCCGAGGCCTGCAGCAGCGACAGGCCGCCGCGCCAGCTGATGCTGTCGCCGACGTCGCCGCCGGTGTGGAACGTGAACGCCGTCATGCCGGCGGCGTTGCGGCTGCCGTCGTCGCCCGGGAAGCCGCGGCCGCGGCCGGCCTCGAGACCGAATTCCATGTACTGGTCGGTGGGCGCGAGCCAGTGCAGCTGCACGCCGTCGTCGGCGTACTGCGCGCCCAGCATGGCCTGGTAGGCGACGGGAGAGTCGACGAAGTCCCAGGTGTGGCTGTGCTGGCTGTTGAGGTAGCCGATGCCCGAGAAGAAGCGACCGGCCTTCAGCACGAAGCCGGCGGGCAGCGTCGTCGTCGTGATGAAGGCCTCCTCGGCCTCGATCGAGTTGTCGCCGCCGATCGACAGGTTGATGTTGCCGGCCAGCCAGGGGTCGATGTTGGCGGACAGCGCGAGCTCGGACTCGGCCAGGCTGAAGCCCCGCGAGCCGATGCCCACGTCGGCGCCTGGCGGCAGCGCGAAGCCGGTGATGCGGGCCTGGCCGGGATCCTGGGACGTGTGGGCGTACGTGCCCGACAGGATCAGCGAGATCTGCGGGTTGAACGAGCCGCCGTTGGCCGCGCCGTTGGGCGCATTGCCGCTGAGGTCGACGGTGGCGACGGCGGCCGGCGCGGGCGTGGGTGCCACGGCGGAAGCCTCGGCCATCGCCGGCGGCGACGGCGGTGCCGTGGCGGACGCGGCGGCCAGCGATGCGGCCGCGCCGCCGTCCTGCGCCCTTGCCTTGGCCAGCTCGGCCTGGGTGTCGTGCAGCCGTGACTCGAGCGCACCGATGCGCTTGTCGTAGTCGGACTTCATGGCGGCGAGTGCCTTCTTCAGCTCGGCGATGTCGCTGGCGGGCGAGGCGAGGGCGGCGTTTTGCAGGCCGGCGGCCAGCAGCAGGGCGGCGAGCGGACGCAGTGCTCGCGACGAGGAGGCCGGCGCTCGGGCGGCGGTGGGGGCGGACATGAAGGATTCTCCCGATCCACGCGCGACCGCGCCGGTGGGCGGTCGGACGGGCGGATCGTCGTGGCGGCCGGCCGGAGGGGCACGACGCGCCGGAATGGACGAGGCGAACGAACCGGGCGCCGGCGAGCGGCGGGGTTCGAGGCGGGGCGTTTCCGGCGCGCACGGGCGCGGCGGATTCGCGGCTTCAGGCGGACCGGGTGTCGGCCGGAGGCGCGCGCGACGCGTAGGCGAGCGTCGTGCGCGGGCTGAAGCGCCGCATCGTCGCGGCGGCGACGGGGGCTTCGGGCAACGGGGCCACCAGGACGGCAGCGGTGGGCGCCGGCGCGGCGCCGCCGAGGGCGGCCGCCAGCAGGCAGGTGGGACAGTCGTGCTGCGCGCCGACGTGCTGCTCGTCGTGCGCCGAGGCGGCGCTGGCGACGTGAGTGTACGCGTGCGCCGTGGCGGCGAACTGCGCGCCAGCGAGCGCCAATGCCAGGCCCAGCACCCAGGACAGCGGGTGCCGCGCGATCCAGCGGCGAAGGGCTTGCAGCGACATGGTCGATCGATGGGCGCCGCGCGCCTCCGAAGGGGAGATCGCCGAACGGCAGGCCGCCAGCTTAACGCATCGGTCGGCGGCCGCCCTCGCCATTCAGACCCAGAAAGCCATCGTCTGTCGCGCGGCGGGCAGCCGTCAGACTAGAAAACTGATCAGTTCGAACGCTTTCATATCCGCCTCCGGCGCTCGATCAGCCAAAAGGAAGTTCGAGGGAGCGCCGGATCCGGCTCTGCCGGGCCGGTCGCGGCCCGCCCCTCGGGGGCAGGGAGCGCGCGCGAAGCCTCCCCTCGGGGGATAGCGACCGTGGGACTCTATTTATTGCTCGACGAACGCGCGCTCGATGACGAAGTCGCCGGGCGTGGTCGTGTTGCCTTCCTTGAAGCCGCGCGATTCCATCATCGACTTCAGGTCGCGCAGCATCTCGGGGCTGCCGCAGATCATCACGCGGTCTTCCGCCGGGCTCAGCGGCGGCAGGCCCAGGTCGGCGGCCAGCTTGCCGTTCTCCAGCAGCGTGGTGACGCGGCCCTGGTTGCGGAATTCCTCGCGCGTGACCGTCGGGTAGTACAGCAGCTTGCCGCTGAGCATCTCGCCCAGGAACTCGTGCTTGGGCAGGTGTTCCTCGATGAAGTCGTGGTACGCCAGCTCGTTGACCTGGCGCGTGCCGTGCACCAGGATCACCTGCTCGAAGCGCTCGTAGGTCTCCGGGTCGCGGATGATGCTCAGGAACGGCGCGACGCCGGTGCCGGTGGACAGCAGGTACAGGCGCTTGGCCGGCAGCAGGTAGTCGATCAGCAGCGTGCCGGTGGGCTTGCGGCCGACGATGATGGTGTCGCCCACCTGGATGTGCTGCAGCCGGGACGTCAGCGGGCCGTCGGGCACCTTGATCGAGAGGAATTCGAGGTGCTCCTCGTAGTTCGCGCTGGCGATCGAGTAGGCGCGCAGCAACGGCTTGCCGTCGTCCTTGCGCAGGCCGATCATCGTGAAGTGGCCGTTGGAGAACCGCAGCGAGGCGTCACGCGTGGTGGTGAAGCTGAACAGGCGGTCGGTCCAGTGATGCACGCTCAGCACGCGCTCTTCGAGGAAGGCACTCATGGTCGGTGGTCGGCAGATCGGGGGAGGCGGTCGCGGCCCGGCTTGGAAAATGGGCTACGGGGAAACCCGTCATTGTCGCAGAGGCCGCTTCCTCGCGATTGCCATAAGCTCAAACGGAATATGAATTTGGCCCGACCGGACGAGTCTCAGGCGGCCGCCTCGGCCTGTAGCCAGTCGGCGAAGGCCCGCAGGGCCGGCAGCTCGGCCTTCTCCTCCGGCCAGATGAGCGAATAGGCGCGCTGGCCGCCCACCGGCCGCGGGGCGATGTCCAGCAGCCGGCCCTGGGCCAGTTCCTCCTGCACGAAGAACGGCGGCGTCAGCGCGACGCCCATGCCGTGCACGGCGGCCTCGGTCAGCATCGAGAACAGCTCCAGGCGCGGGCCGGCCATCGGCTGGGGCACCGCCAGCCCGAGGCCCTCGAAGAACTGGCGCCAGGCGTAGGGGCGGGTCGACTGCTGGAGCAGCGGCAGGCGGGCCCAGTCAGCGGCGCCCTGCGGGCGTCCTGCGGCCAGCGCCGGGAGCGCCGGGCTGGCCACGGCGATCAGCGATTCGCTCATCAGGAAGCGTTTCTCGGTGCCGGGCCAGGCGGCGGAGCCCGTCTCGCCGGCATGGATGGCCGCGTCGAACGGGGTGTCGGCGAACAGGAAGGGTCGCGTGCGCGAGCTCAGATGCACGGCCACGTGCGGATGCGCGCGCTGGAACGCCGGAAGCCGCGGCAGCAGCCAGCGCGTGCCGAAGGTGGGCACGACGGCCAGTTCCAGCGAGCTGCCGCGCCCGCCGCGGGCCATCAGCTCGAGGGTGTCGCGCTCGACCTCGTCCAGCCGGGCGCCGACGCTGCGGCTGTAGTCCAGCCCCGCCTCGGTGAGCATCACGCCGCGGCGGGTGCGGCGGAACAGGCGCACGTCCAGGAAGGACTCCAGGGCGGCCACCTGGCGGCAGATGGCGCTTTGCGTCACCGACAGCTCCTCGGCGGCCTTGGTGAAGCTCTGGTGGCGGGCGGCGGCCTCGAAGGCCTCGAGCGCGCCGGTGGAGGGCAGCTTGCGTCGCATGATCTACAAGTGCGTATTGTGCACAGATCGGTGCGGATAAAGCGGTTGTACGGCCGGAATCTGCGGCCTATAGTGCCGGATTCATGCGAAAGACGCACGCCGTCGGCCGCCCCAAGACCACTCTTACGCAGAAAGCCCGCCATGGCCTCCTCCCGCGCCAGCTTCCACTGGGACGACCCGCTGCTGCTCGCCGAGCAGCTCTCCGACGACGAGCGCATGGTCCTGGACTCGGCGCGCGCGTACTGCCAGGACAAGCTCAAGCCGCGCGTGCTCGAGGCCTTCCGCCACGAGAAGATGGATGTCTCGATCTTCCCGGAGATGGGCTCCCTTGGCCTGCTGGGCCCGACCATCCCCGAGCAGTACGGCGGTGCCGGCCTCAACTACGTCAGCTACGGCCTGATCGCGCGCGAAGTCGAGCGGGTGGACTCCGGCTATCGCTCGATGATGAGCGTGCAGAGCTCGCTCGTGATGGTGCCCATCAACGAGTTCGGCAACGAGGCGACGAAGCGCAAGTACCTGCCCCGGCTGGCGACGGGCGAGTGGATCGGCTGCTTCGGCCTGACCGAGCCCAACCACGGCTCCGACCCGGGCAGCATGGTCACCCGCGCCCGCAAGGTCGACGGCGGCTATGCGCTGACGGGCGCCAAGATGTGGATCACCAACTCGCCGGTCGCCGACGTGTTCGTGGTCTGGGCCAAGGACGACGAGGGCGCGATCCGCGGCTTCGTGCTGGAGAAGGGCTGGAAGGGCCTGTCGGCGCCGGCGATCCACGGCAAGGTGGGCCTGCGCGCGTCGATCACCGGCGAGATCGTGATGGACGAGGTGTTCTGCCCCGAAGAAAACGCCTTCCCCGAGGTGCGCGGCCTGAAGGGTCCGTTCACCTGCCTGAACTCGGCGCGCTACGGCATCGCCTGGGGCGCGCTCGGCGCCGCGGAGGACTGCTGGCACACCGCGCGCCAGTACGTGCTCGATCGCAAGCAGTTCGGCAAGCCGCTCGCGGCCAACCAGCTGGTGCAGAAGAAGCTGGCCGACATGCAGACCGAGATCACGCTGGGCCTGCAGGGCTGCCTGCGCCTGGGCCGCATGAAGGACGAGGGCACGGCCGCGGTGGAGATCACCTCGATCATGAAGCGCAATTCGTGCGGCAAGTCGCTCGAGATCGCGCGCCTGGCCCGCGACATGCTGGGCGGCAACGGCATCTCCGACGAATTCGGCATCGCGCGCCACATGGTCAATCTCGAGGTGGTCAACACGTACGAGGGCACGCACGACATCCACGCGCTGATCCTCGGCCGCGCGATGACCGGCATCGCGGCATTTTGAGCCCCGGAATTGACGGCCCCACGCTCGCTGGCGCTCGCTGCCCCCGAGGGGCCGGCCGCGGGCGGCCCGGCGGAGCCGGTTCCGCCGCTCCCTCGAACCCGGGTTGAAGCATCTCAGCGGCGGCGCCGGCACTTGCGGCGCGCCTGCATTGTTTCGTTGATTGGAGTTTGTCGATGACTGCGACGCCGAGATCGCTTGCTGGCGTGAAGGTGCTGGACCTCTCGCGCGTGCTCGCGGGCCCGTGGTGCGGGCAACTGCTGGCCGACCTCGGCGCGGACGTCGTGAAGGTCGAGCGCCCCGGCGCCGGCGACGACACGCGCTCGTGGGGGCCGCCGTGGCTCAAGGACGCGAGCGGCGAGCCCACGCGCGACGCCGCGTACTACTTCTGCGCCAATCGCAACAAGCGCTCGGTCACGATCGACATGGCCACGCCGGACGGCCAGGCGCTGGTGCGGCGGCTGGCGATGGAAGCCGACGTCGTGCTCGAGAACTTCAAGGTCGGCGGCCTGGTGCAGTACGGCCTCGACCACGCGAGCCTGCTGAAGATGAAGCCGTCGCTGGTGTACTGCTCGATCACGGGCTTCGGCCAGAGCGGCCCGTACGCGCAGCGCGCCGGCTACGACTTCCTGATCCAGGGCATGGGTGGCCTGATGAGCGTCACCGGCCGTGCCGAGGACGAGGAGGGCGCGGGCCCGCAGAAGGTCGGCGTCGCGCTGACCGACATCCTCACCGGCCTGTACGCCACCGTCGGCGTGCTGGCCGCGCTCGCGCACCGCGATCGCACCGGCGAGGGCCAGCACATCGACCTCGCGCTGCTGGATGTGCAGGTCGCCTGCCTCGCCAACCAGACGGCCAACTACCTGATCGGCGGCGCCGTGCCGCGGCGCATGGGCAACGCGCACCCCAACATCGTGCCCTACCAGGACTTCCCGACCGCCGACGGCGACATGATCCTGGCGGTCGGCAACGACGGCCAGTTCGCGAAGTTCTGCGAGGTGGCGGGCAAGTCCGGGTGGGCGAGCGACGAGCGCTTCGCCACCAACGCGGCGCGCGTGAAGCACCGCGCCGAGCTGATCGTGCTGCTGCGCCAGACCACCGTGATGCGCACGACGCACGACTGGATCGTCGCGCTGGAGGCGGCCGGCGTGCCCTGCGGCCCCATCAACCGCCTCGACGAAGTCTTCGCCGACCCGCAGGTCGTCGCGCGCGGCCTGCGCATCGACCTCCCGCACGCGGTGGCCGGCACGGTGCCGGGCGTCGCCAACCCGATCCGGCTGTCGGCGTCGCCGGTGGCCTACGACCGCGGGCCGCCGGTGCTGGGCGAGCACACGGCGGAAGTGCTCGAGCAGTGGTTGGGCCGCTGAGCACGAGGCGAGCAGAGGGGTCTGGCCCGGCCTCGAATCGCGAGTGGCGAAATGTCGTCGAGCAGCCTCGCAGCGCGATTCGAGGAGGGGCCGGACCCCTCCGTCCATGACGCCCGCCTCGCGCGCTCACTCGCCTTCCGAATCGTGCTCCGTCGTCGGATCGGTTGCCGCCGGCACGCGGTAGGACTCGGTGGCCCAGGCGCCGAAGTCGCCGTTGCGGCAGCGGTCGCTGCAGAACGGACGCGACGGGTTGGACGGGCCGTACTTGCAGGGCTTGCCGCAGCCCGGGCACTGGATGTCGCGCTCCGGGCCCTCGAGGCCCGGCGGGATGGCGGAAGCGGTCATGCGAAAGATCTCGTGAGGCGGACTTGCGTCAGGAGCACAGCGCCAGTTCGAAGGCGCAGTCTTCGGCCAGCGGGCGCAGGCGGCCTTCGCTGTCGGACTTCATCAGGCGGATCGACACCATCAGGCGGTGGCCGCTGATCTCGGGGACGAGGTCGGCCTCGCGCGGCAGTCGCACGCGCAGCAGGTGCCAGGTGCGCGCGGCGGTCAGGCTCTGCTGGTACTGGCCGCCGATGGCCACCACCTTGTGCGGCACGCCGGACTCGCGCAGCAGGCCCAGCAGGACATGCAGCGAGGTCGACAGCGGCGTGAGCGTGTCCGTCCAGCGCAGCAGGTCCGCGCGCCGGTGCTCGGGCGGGTATTGCTGCCACGCGTAGTAGGCCGGCAGGTCGAACGCACAGGTACCCCCGGGGATGCCGATGCGGCTGCGGATGCTCATCAGCCATTCGTTGGACGTGAGCGCCTGGCCGGCCTTGCCGGGGGATTCGTTCAGGCTGGTGAAGGCGACGTCGATGCGGCCGATGACCTCGTCGAGGGCGGCCTCCGAGATGGCCGGATTGCCGCGGTAGCTCAGCAACTGCTGCTTGTGGCGATCCAGTTCCTTGAGCACGTCGGACTTGAGGTCGGCGCGCGCGGCGACGTCCATGATCTCGAACATCGAGGCCAGCGCGTAGTGATGGTCGACCGGTTCGTCGCGCGCGATGAGGCCGGCCATGCGGTCGAACAGGTGTTCGAGCCGGAGCATCGTGCGGATGCCCTCGTTGAACGGATATTCGTATAGGACCAAGGCGTTCTCTGGTTCGGCGGTGAGCGCGATTGTTTCACACGCGTTACGAGCTTCGCTCCCCTAGACGCGCACGTGAGCGCAATCTGCAGCTTTGTCCTACAAGATCACGCCGCGCCGCCGAGGTTCCACGCCGTGCACAGCGCGTCGACCTCGCCGTCGAGCTGCTCGAGCGTGATCGCGTCGTTGACGATCACCGCGTCGGCGATCGCGCGCCGCTGCGCGCGCGTCGCCTGCTGGTCGACCACGCGCTGCACCGCGTCGGGCGTCCAGCTCGAACGCGCGACGACCCGCTCGACCTGCGTGGCCGTCGAGCAATCGACCACCAGCACGCGGTCGACGCGCGCGCGCCAGGTGCCCGACTCGGCGAGCAGCGGCACGTCGAACACGACGGGCTGGTCCGCCCCCGCGCGTGACGCCTGCGCGCGCGTGGCGTCGGCGATCATCGGATGCAGGATGGCCTCGAGACGCAGGCGCTGCCCCGGCTCGGCGAAGACGAGCGCGCGCATCCTCGCGCGGTCCATCGCGCCGTCGGGGCCGATCATGTCGTCGCCGAAGGCGGCGGCGATGGCGGGAAGGGCGTCGCCGCCCGGGGCGGTCAGCGCGTGGGCGAGGGCGTCGGTGTCGACCACCAGCGCGCCGTGCGCGGCCAGCCGCCAGGCGACGCTGCTCTTGCCGCTGCCGATGCCTCCGGTGAGGCCGAGCCTCAGGCCCCGAAGTCGATGCCCGCCCATGACAGCAGGGTGTCGTTGCCGACGAACATCACGAACAGGCCGCCGCCGGCCAGGAACGGGCCGAACGGGTATTGCTGGTGGCGCTGGTGCTTGCCCAGCAGCATGCGCGGCACGTTGACGCACAGCCCCACGAGGGAGGCGATCAGGATGATGGGCAGGATCGCCTGCCAGCCCAGCCACGCGCCGAGCGCGGCCAGCAGCTTCAGGTCGCCGCCGCCCATGCCCTGGCGCTTCATCAGCAGTGCGAAGCCGGTGGCGATCAGCCACAGGGGCACGTAGCCGGCGATGGCACCCCACACCGCGGTCGACAACGGGATCGTGCCGCCGAGCGCCGCCATCAGCAGCCCCAGCCACAGCAGCGGGTAGGTGAGGTCGTCGGGCAGGTACTTGGTGTCGAGGTCGACCAGCGCCATCGCCACCAGCAGCGCGATCGCCGCGCACCAGCCCAGCGTGGCCAGGTGCGGCCCGAACTTCCAGCCTGCGAGGCCGAACAGCAGCCCGGTGCCGAGCTCGACGAGCGGATAGCGCACAGAGATCGGCGTGCCGCAGGCCGAGCACTTCGCGCGCAGCGCGAGCCAGCTCAGGAGCGGGATGTTCTCATACCAGCGGATCGCGTGGCCGCAGGCGCCGCAGCGCGAGCGCGGCGTGGCCAGGCCCAGCGGCGTCAGGACTGCGAGGTGCGCATCGATGTCGAGCCCGGCCTCGGTGATCGCCGCCGGCTGCGGCTTGCCGAAGACCTGCTTCCAGACCTCGCCGTCGCCCAGCATGCCGCCGAAATCGAGCAGCCACTCGCGCATCATGATGATCGGCTTGCGATGGATCACCACGTTGAGGAAGCTGCCGACCAGGAGTCCGAAGACTCCCAGCACGACAGGCGAACCGCAGACCCACTGCAGGTTGGTCAGGAACTCGTCCAACGCTCAGACCACTTGGCCGATCTTGAAGATGGGCAGGTACATCGAGACGACGATGCCACCGATCAACGTGCCCAGCACGACGATGATGATCGGCTCCATCAGGGTCGACAGGCCCTTGACCATCTCGTCGACTTCCTCTTCGTAGAACTCGGCGGCGCGGGCGAGCATGTCGTCCAGCGCGCCGGATTCCTCGCCGATGGCCGACATCTGCAGCACCATCGTCGGGAAGACGTTGGCGCTGGTCATCGAGGTGGTCAGCGCCGAGCCGGCGGCGACGTCGCGCTGGATCTGCTGGGTGGCCTGCGTGAAGACGAGATTGCCGGCGGTGCCGCCGACCGAGTCGAGCGCCTCGACCAGCGGGACGCCGGCGGCGAACATCGTCGACAGCGTGCGCGTCCAGCGCGCGACCACCGACTTCATCACCAGGTCGCCGAAGATCGGCAGGCGCAGCAGCAGGCGGTCCATGAAGAACTGCATCTTCTCGGAACGCTTCCACGACTGGATGAAGACGTAGCCGCCGAGGAAGAGGGTGCCGAAGATCAGCCACCAGTAGTGGATGAAGCCGTCGCTCATCGCCATCACGAACAGCGTGGGCGCGGGCAGTTCGGCGCCGAACGACGTGAACACTTCCTTGAACGACGGGATCACGAAGATCATGATCACCGTGAGCACCGCGAACGCCACCACGATGACGGAAGTGGGATAGATCAGCGCCGACTTGACCTTCTGCTTGATCGCGATCGTCTTTTCCTGGTAGAGCGCCAGGCGGGCCAGCAGTTCTTCCAGGATACCGCCGGCTTCGCCGGCCTCGACCAGGTTGCAGTACAGCGCGTCGAAGTATTGCGGGTGCTTGCGGAACGCGGACGACAGGCTCGTGCCGGTCTCGACATCGCCGCGGATCTCGTTGAGCAGGCGCGTCATGCGCGGATTGGTGGAACCGCGGGCGACGATGTCGAAGGCCTGCAGCAGCGGGACGCCGGCCTTCATCATCGTGGAGAGCTGGCGCGTGAAGACCGCGATGTCCTTCTGCTTGATGGAGCTGCCGCCGCTCACGCGACGCTTGCGCACCTTCGTGACCATGATGCCCTGGCGACGCATGCTGGCGCTGACCGCCGCCTCGCCACCCGCGCGCAACTCCCCGCGCACCAGCTTGCCGGTGCGGTCCTTGCCTTCCCACTCGAAAATGTGATCCGGGGCGCTCTTCGCCGCCATCGCAGTAGCCATCAGTCCTCCAACCGCCCTGTCGGGCATGGTTGCGCGATTCTGCCTTGGAGAAGGCGTGATTTGAGCCCGACTTGTAAGCGACTCATTCGTTCGTGCAGGAAATGACTTCTTCCAGCGTCGTCACTCCGAGCCGCACCTTGACCAGGCCGGACTGGCGCAGGTCGCGCACGCCGTCGTCCTTGGCGCACTGGGCGATGTCGGGCGCATTGCCTTGCGCCAGGATGATCTGCTGCATCTTCTCGGTGATGGGCATGACCTGGTAGATGCCGACGCGGCCGCGATAACCGTTGTTGCAACTCGAGCAGCCCACGGCGCGGTACGGACGCCACGTGTCGTCCAGCTCTTCCTCGGTGTAGCCGGCGCGCAGCAGCGACGCGCGCGGGTAGTCGGCCGGCAGCTTGCAGCTCTCGCACAGCCGGCGCGCCAGGCGCTGGGCGGTGATCAGCAGGATCGAGGACGCGATGTTGAACGGCGCCACGCCCATGTTCTGCAAGCGGGTCAGCGTGGTGGGGGCGTCGTTCGTGTGCAGGGTGGACAGCACCATGTGGCCGGTCTGGGCGGCCTTGATGGCGATATCGGCGGTCTCCAGGTCGCGGATTTCGCCGACCATGATGACGTCAGGATCCTGGCGCAGGAACGATTTCAGCGCTGCCGCGAAATTCAGGCCGGCCTTGTCGTTGACGTTGACCTGGTTGACGCCCGGCATGTTGATTTCGGCCGGATCCTCGACGGTCGAGATATTCACGCCCGGTTGGTTGAGCATGTTCAGGCAGGTATACAGCGACACCGTCTTGCCGCTACCCGTGGGGCCGGTGACCAGCACCATGCCGTACGGCCGCACGATGGCGGCCAGCAGGCGTTCCTTTTCCGCCGGCTCGTAGCCCAGCGCCTCGATGCCCAGCCGCGCGCTGGAGGGGTCGAGGATACGGATGACGATCTTCTCGCCGTACAGCGTGGGCAGCGTGCTGACCCGGAAGTCGATCGACTTGCTTCCGAACTTGAGCTTCATCCGGCCGTCCTGCGGGACGCGCTTCTCGGAGATGTCCAGCCGCGAGATGACCTTGATGCGCGATGCCAGCTTTTCCTTGATGGCGATCGGCGGCTGCGTGATCTCGCGCAGTTCGCCGTCGATGCGGAACCGCACGCGGTAGTTGAATTCGTAGGGCTCGAAGTGCAGGTCGGACGCGCGCAGGTTGATCGCGTCGATCAGCATCTTGTGCAGGAACTTGACGACGGGCGCGTCCTCGACCTCGGAGGTCGTCTCCTGCTTTTCCTGCTGGGCTGTCGGATCCTCGTCGGTGACCTCGAACTCGAAGTCCGAGCTCGCCAGCGCCTCCATCGTCTCCTTGGCGGACGCCGACTGGTCGCTGACCAGGCGCATCAGCTTGTCGTATTCGACGACGATCCATTCCGGCGCGAGCTGGGTGGCGAACTTGATGCGCTCGACCGCCTCCTGGTCGGTCGGGTCGGCGCAGGCGATGAACAGGCGGCCTCCCCGCTTGCCCAGCGGGTAGACGCGATATTGGGCGATCAGCTTGGCATCGATGATGCCCTGCGGCAGCGACTTGGCGTCGACGGCGTCCAGATCGAGCAGGGGCACCGCCAGCGCGCTCGACAGCGCGTGCGCCAGCGCGAGCGGCTTCATCGTGCCGGTCTCGATCAGCTGGGCGACGAACGGAATGCGCTTGTCGTGGGCGGTCTTGGTCAGGTCCTCGGCCTGCTTGGGCTCGATCCGACCCGCGCGCACCAGGATCCGCGCGACCCCGGCGAGGTTGGTTTGGGGTGCGTCGAGGAAAGTGTCAACAGCCATCTTCGAGGAGCCGCAGCGAAGTGATGGGCGCCCACGGGCGCCGAACGGCGATCATCGCCCAGGAATAAGGTGAAGTAAATCGCGAAAAGCCTACGATAACTCGCCCATTTCGCCCCGGCGGCGAAAGCTCGGGTGCCCGTCAGTTGGAATCGTCAGTTAATTGGCGAAATCCAAATGAAATTGGATTCAGGAAGTAACTCGACCGCAGAAATGACAAAAGGAGCCCGCGGGCTCCTTCGTCGTGTCGCGCCGGGCCGGAACCCATGCGCGTCGCGTGGGCCGGCCAAGCCGGCTCCAGGCGGATGATCTGGTCGGGGTGAGAGGATTCGAACCTCCGGCCTCTACGTCCCGAACGTAGCGCTCTACCAGGCTAAGCTACACCCCGATGTTTCAGCGAAGCTTGTTTAGCCTCTGACGTCGCCCTTGCAGGCCAGCCTTGTCGACTGTTCGCTCGATCCGTCGCGCTGCTTGTCATGCGCTCCGTTTCGCTGAGCTAAGGATTCTCGCACAGTTCTCGCGGGCTCGACAAGTGCCCGCGTGCCGATCGCATCAGGACGAGCGTTCGACCGAGCGCACGCACAGTTCCAGCAGGAGCTGCTTCGTCTCGGAATCGGGCAGGAGGGCGAGCTGCTCGCGGGCGTGGTCGGCCTCGCGGCGGGCGGCCTCGCGCGTGGCGTCGATCGCGCCGGTGCGGCGCACGATCTGCACGATCTCGGACAGGCGCTCGACCTCGCCTTGCTCGATGGCGTGGCGGATCAGCGCAGCTTCCTCGGGCGTGCCGTGGCTCATCGCATACAGTAGGGGCAGCGTCGGCTTGCCTTCGCGCAGGTCGTCGCCGACATTCTTGCCTAGCGCGGCGGTGTCGCCCTCGTAGTCGAGCAGGTCGTCGACCAGCTGGAACGCGGTGCCCAGCGAGCGGCCGAAATTGGCGCAGGCGTCCTCGATCTCGCGCGGGGCGTCGGCGATGACGGCGCCCAGGCGGGCGCTGGCCTCGAACAGCTTGGCCGTCTTGTAGCGGATGACGCGCAGGTAGTCCTCGACGGCCAGGTCGGCGTCGTGCATGTTCATCAGCTGCAGGACCTCGCCCTCGGCGATGACGTTGGTGGCGTCGGCCAGCACGTCGAGCACGCGCATGCGGCCGATCTCGACCATCAGCTGGAAGGCGCGCGAGTACAGGAAGTCCCCCACCAGCACGCTGGCCGCGTTGCCGAACAGGGCGTTGGCGGTGGCGCGGCCGCGGCGCAGCGCCGACTCGTCGACCACGTCGTCGTGCAGCAGCGTGGCGGTGTGGATGAATTCGATGATCGCGGCCAGCTCGAACCGGCTGTCGCCGGTGAAGGACAGCGCGCGCGAGAACAGCAGCACCAGGCGCGGACGGATCCGCTTGCCGCCGGCGCCGACGATGTAGTTCGCGATCTGGTCGACGAGCGCGACCTCGGACGTCAGCCGGCGGCGGATGACGTCATCGACGGCCTGCATCTCGGCGGCCATCGGGTCGACAGGCAGGGGCGCGTGGGTGAGGGGGGCGTTCACGACGACGGTTCGCGGGGGAGGGGAATCGATCATTATAGGGAGGCCGGCGGCGCGCGGACGGAGCGTGGCAGCCCGCTTTGACGTTTCGGCCGACCGATGGTATGATCGAGGGCTTCGCCGACCCATGGTCGGTCTAGGTGCGTCCGGACTGGAAGCCACCGCAGGCAACAAGCGGGGCATTCCGGTCGGGGCGGCAAGCGGGAATCTCGGTTCCCGTGCGTCGTCCGGGAGTCGGGTGACACCGGATCTCACTGCCGGTCGGCGAGCGAAGTCAACTGAAAGGTCATATATGTACGCGGTCGTAAAAACCGGTGGCAAGCAATACAAGGTTGCTGCCGGCGAAAAGATTAAGGTAGAACAGATTGCTGCGGACGTTGGCCAGGAAATCGTGCTGGATCAGGTTCTCGCAGTCGGCAACGGCGCGGAACTGACGGTCGGCGCGCCCCTGGTCGCGGGTGCCAGCGTGAAGGCTACCGTGGTTGCGCAAGGTCGCCACGACAAGGTTCGCATCTTCAAGATGCGCCGTCGCAAGCACTACCAGAAGCATGGCGGCCACCGCCAGCACTTCACCGAACTCGAGATCTCGTCGATCAACGCCTGAGCGTTGCGTCCGAGAAATCACTGCACAGGAGCTAATGCACCATGGCACAGAAAAAAGGCGGCGGTTCCACGCGGAACGGCCGTGACTCCCAACCGAAGATGCTCGGCGTGAAGGCCTACGGCGGCGAAACCGTTTCGGCGGGTTCGATCATCGTCCGCCAGCGCGGCACCAAGTTCCACGCTGGCGAGAACGTCGGCATGGGCCGCGACCACACGCTGTTCGCGCTGGTCGACGGCAAGATCTCGTTCGGCGTGAAGGGCAACCTGAACCGCCACACCGTCACGGTGACGCCGCTTTAAACGACAGCCCCGGTCAGCGGAGTACCGCTTCCAGCCCCCAAGGGGCGTCGGCCTTGCTCCGGAGCGGCCGAGCGCGGCGGCCTCGGGGCTCTCGCCCTCCGTTTCGACCAGTGTTGCGCGAACAAGCCCCGGCATGCCGGGGCTTTCTCGTTTATTGTTCCCACGTTGGCGCCGTCCAAGGAAGGACTTCTCCCCATGAAATTCGTTGATGAAGCCGTGATCGACATCGCCGCCGGCAACGGTGGCGCCGGCTGCATGAGCTTCCGTCGGGAGAAGTGCATTCCTTTCGGCGGCCCCAACGGCGGCAACGGCGGCAAGGGCGGCAGCGTGTGGTTCGTGGCCGACCGCAACCTCAACACGCTGATCGACTACCGCTACAACCGCCGCCACGAAGCGCGCAACGGCGAGGCCGGCCGCGGCTCCGACCAGTTCGGCGCGGCCGCCGACGACATCGTCCTGCGCGTTCCCGTGGGCACGATGGTCAAGGACTTCGAGACCGACCAGATCCTGGCCGAGCTCATCGAGCCCGACGTGCCCGTGCTGCTGTGCAAGGGCGGCGACGGCGGCTTCGGCAACCTGCACTTCAAGACCAGCACCAACCGCGCGCCGCGCCAGAAGACGCCGGGCTGGCCGGGTGAACAGAAGAAGGTGCGGCTGGAACTGCGCGTGCTGGCCGACGTCGGCCTGCTGGGCATGCCCAACGCCGGCAAGTCCACGCTGATCACGGCCATCTCGAACGCGCGGCCGAAGATCGCCGACTACCCGTTCACCACGCTGCATCCGAACCTCGGCGTCGTGCGCGTCGCGCCCGAGAAGAGCTTCGTCGTGGCCGACATCCCCGGCCTGATCGAAGGCGCCGCCGAAGGTGCCGGCCTCGGCCACCAGTTCCTGCGCCACCTGCAGCGCACGCGCCTGCTGCTGCACGTCATCGACGCGGCGCCGGTCAGCGACGCCGTCGACCCGGTCAAGGAGGCCAAGGCGCTGGCCAAGGAGCTCGAGAAGTACGACCCCGAGCTGGCGGCCAAGCCGCGCTGGCTGGTGCTCAACAAGCTCGACATGGTGCCGGCGGACGAGCGCGCCGCGCGCTGCAAGGACATCGTCAAGCGCCTGAAGTGGAAGGGCCCGGTGTTCGAGATCTCGGCGCTGGCGCGCGAGGGCCTGCAGCCGATGCTGCACGCCATCTACGAGCATGTGCGGGCGCAGGTCGAGCAGCCGGCCCCGCCGGTCGACCCGCGCTTCGAGGCCCCGGCCGCTCCAGCGCCAGTGGTCGAGGAGACGGTGCGGCCCGTGCGCGCCGCCAGGAAGGTCGCCAAGGCCACCCAGGCCGACAACGACGAGCCGGTCGATCCGCGCTTCGCGCCGATCGAGCCCGAGGCGGACGAGTCGCCCGCGCCCGCCGCGCCCGTCCGGCGACGCACGCGCGCGGCATGAGCGCCGGCGCAGCGTCTTCGGTGGCCGGCGCGGCCGCGGTCAACGACGAGCTGCGCGCCGCGCGGCGCATCGTCGTCAAGGTCGGCTCCAGCCTGGTCACCAACGAGGGCCGCGGCGTCGACGCCGAGGCCATCGGCAACTGGTGCCGCCAGATGGCCGCGCTCGGCCAGGCCGGGCGCGAGATCGTGATGGTGTCCTCGGGCGCCATCGCCGAGGGCATGAAGCGCCTGGGCTGGACGGCGCGGCCGAAGGAGCTGCACGAGCTGCAGGCCGCCGCCGCCGTGGGCCAGATGGGCCTCGCGCAGATGTACGAGAGCAAGCTGCGCGAGCACGGCTTCGGCAGCGCGCAGGTGCTGCTCACCCATGCCGACCTGGCCGACCGCGAGCGCTACCTCAACGCGCGCTCCACGCTCGTCACGCTGCTCGGCCTGAAGGTGATCCCGGTCATCAACGAGAACGACACCGTCGTCACCGACGAGATCAAGTTCGGCGACAACGACACCCTCGGCGCGCTGGTGGCCAACCTCGTCGACGCCGACGCCTACGTCATCCTCACCGACCAGCCCGGCCTGTACACCGCCGACCCGCGCAGGAACCCGGACGCGACCTTCGTCGCGCGCGCCCGCGCGGGCGATCCCGAGCTGGAACGCATGGCCGGGGGCGCCGGCTCGGCGATCGGCCGTGGCGGCATGCTCACCAAGATCCTCGCGGCCAAGCGTGCCGCGGGCTCGGGCACCAGCACCGTCATCGCCTGGGGCCGCGAGTCCGACGTGCTGATGCGCCTGGCCGCGGGCGAACCGATCGGCACGCTGCTGGTCGCGCAGACCGCCAAGGTCGCGGCGCGCAAGCGCTGGATGGTGGATCACCTGCAATTGCGCGGCGCGGTGGTGGTCGACGACGGCGCCGCGATCAAGCTGCGCGAGGAAGGCAAGAGCCTGCTGCCGATCGGCGTGCGCGAGGTCGAGGGCGAGTTCCATCGCGGCGACGTCATCGCCGTGCGCGCACTCGATGGCCGGATGGTGGCGCGCGGCCTGGCGAACTATTCGTCGGCCGAGGCGCGCCTGATCGCGCGCAAGCCGTCCTCGCAGATCGAGGCGGCGCTCGGCTACGCCAACGAGCCCGAGCTGGTGCACCGTGACAACCTTGTCCTGGGTTGAATCCGCCGCGAGGCTGTCGATTTCCCAGTGGAACGCTCCCCCAATTCGGTGAGCTGACAGGCCGGCTTCAGGCGCGCCAGGCACGGTCGGGGAACAGTCTGGACCGTGCACGGTCCACACGCGGCTCCCGCCTGTGCCGTGGCAACGCGGGAAGTCAGGGCCACCATGGCTGCGGGTCGCATCGAACAGCAGGGGGTGCCGGTCGTCGTGGTCGGCGAGAGTCTCAACAGCCTGGGCATCGTGCGCAGCCTCGCCGGCCACGGCATCGAGATCCACGTGGCCGCGACCACGCGTTGGTGCCCCGCGGCCCTGTCGCGCCACGCACGCGTCGCGACCGTGCCGGCGCTGGAGGGCCGGCCGCTCGTCGACGGCCTGCTGGCGCTCGCGCGGCGCCTTGGCCGCCGCGCCGTGCTGATGCTGTGCGGCGACCGCCAGGTCGACGCCGTCAACGACCATCGCGACGAGCTCGCGGCGCTCTACCGGTTCACGCTGCCGCCGGCGGCGGTCCTGCGCACGCTGGCGAACAAGGCGACGTTCCAGCGGTTCGCGCTGCAGCACGGCCTCGACGTGCCGCGAACGGCGGTCCTCCACGCCGGCGAGCCGGTGGCCGCGGCGCTGCGCGAACTGACGCTGCCGCTGGTGCTCAAGCCCGCGGACAAGGGGCGGGTGCTCGCCGGCCACACGGAGCGCGCCGCGCGAGTGGACACCCGCGCCGAGGCCGAGGCCGTGGCCGCGCGCATGCTCGCCGGCTCGGGCTGCGTCGTCGCTCAGGAATGGATCGCCGGCGACGATACCGACATCTACTTCGCGCTGTTCGCCTGCGACGCCGACAGCCGCGTGCTGGGCATGTTCTGCGGCCGCAAGCTGGTGTGCGACCCGCCCGGCGTCGGCAGCACGGGCATCTGCGTCGACGCCGGCGTGCAGTCCGCCCCGCTTGCGCGCGAGGCGCTGCGCTTCATCCGGGCGAGCGGCTACCGGGGCATCGGCAGCATGGAATACAAGCGCGACCGCCGCAGCGGCCGCTTCGTGATCGTGGAGCCCACCGTCGGCCGCAGCGACTGGCAGGAAGAGATCGCCACGCTGTGCGGCGTCAACCTGCCGCTGCAGGCCTGGCGCGCCGAGTGCGGCCTGCCGCCCGAGCCGCCGCGGCCGATGGCCGCGCCGCAGGCCTGGAGCGCATCGCTGTTCCATCCCCGCCCGGCACTGCCCGAGGGCACGCGCTTGCGCGATGGCTGGCTGCGGCTGGACGATCCGCTGCCGGGGCTGCACCACTACCTCGTCGGGGAACTCGGCCGGCGCGTGTTGCGCCGACTCGGCCGATTGCTGCACGGCGCGCAGGCGCCGGCGCGCGTGGCCGCGGTCGGGGTCGAGAACGTCGCCGCGCAAAAGGTCCGGCCATGAGCGCGGTCCAGGCCGCCATCGTCGGCGCGGGGCCCTACGGACTGTCGATCGCCGCCCACCTGCGGGCCGCGGGCGTCGGCCATCGCTTGCTGGGCCAGGCCATGCACAGTTGGGCGCACTGCATGCCCAGCGGGATGATGCTGCGCTCGGAGCCCTTCGCGTCGAGCCTGTGGGACCCGCGCCGCCGCTACACCTACGCGCGCTTCTGCGCCGAACACGGCCTGCCCTACGAGCCGATCGGCCTGCCGCCGACGCTGCAGCGCTTCCTCGACTACACCACCTGGTTCCAGCAGCACGCCGTGGGCGAGGTGCCCGGCGACATGGTGCGCCACATCCGCCGCGAGGCGAAGGGCTTCGCCCTGACGTTGGCCGACGGCAGCGAACTGTTCGCGCGCAAGGTGGTGCTCGCCACCGGCCAGATGGCCTTCCGCAGCGTGCCCGACGAGCTCGCGAAGCTGGCCGCCCCGCACGTCGTGCACAGCGCGCTGATGGACGAGCCGGACACCTACCGCGGCCAGGACGTGATCGTGGTCGGGCGCGGCCAGTCGGCGCTGCAGTGGTCCGCGCTGCTGCACGAGGCGGGGGCGCGTGTGCGCGTGCTCACGCGCGGCGAGCGGCTCAAGTGGAACGGCGGGCCCAAGCCGAACCGCGGCTGGATCGACCGGATCAAGAAGCCGTACTCGGGCCTCGGCCCCGGCTGGAAGGACATCGCGGTCGCGGAGTTGCCGCAGCTCTACCGCGCGGTGTTCCCCGCACCCAAGCGGCACCGGCACGTCGGCGAGAGCTTCGGGCCGTCCGGCGCGTGGTGGCTGCGCTCGCGCGTGGAGAACCGCATCCCCATCGTCTTCGGCTCGACGCTCGTCGACGCGCGGCCGGCCGGCGGCCAGGTGGCCCTCATCGTGCGGCAGGGTGGCGGCGAACAGGAATTGCGCGCCGACCGCGTGATCGCGGCGACCGGCTTCCGGATCGACCTCGACCGCATCGACTACCTCGATCCGGCGCTGTCCGCCTCGATCGAACGCGAGGGGCGTGCGCCGCGCCTGGATCGCCACTACCAGACGTCCGTGCCGGGCCTGCACATCGTGGGGGCCGCCAGCGCACCGACGTTCGGCCCGGTGATGCGCTTCATGTTCGGCGCCAAGCACGTCGCGCCGACCCTCGCACGCAGCCTGCGCAACTGAGCCGGCGTTCAGCGTTCGCGGCGGGGGCGCGCGTGTCGTCCTGCTGCTCAGTGGGCCGGCTGGTCGAGTTCGTCGGGGCCGACGCGCGGGCCGGCCAGGCCGCCGTTGTCGGCGGCGTCCTCGGGCAGGTCGCTGGCGCGGTCGTCGCGCGGGCCGCGCGGGCCGCCGCGCAGGTAGCGGTTCTGGTAATTCTGCTTCGGCAGGAAGCGCGCCAGTTCCGTGAGCGCCATCTGGTAGACGCCGCGCTTGAACTCGATGACGACATCGAGCGGAACCCAGTAGTCGTTCCAGCGCCAGGCGTCGAATTCGGGGTGGTCGGTGGCGCGCAGGTTCATGTCGCTGTCGCGGCCCATCAGCTTGAGCAGGAACCAGATCTGCTTCTGCCCCCGGTAGTGCCCGCGGGCGTCCTTGCGGATGTAGTGCTCGGGAACCTCGTAGCGCAGCCAGTCCCGGGTGCGGGCGAGGATCTTCACGTGGTCGGGCAACAGCCCCACCTCCTCGTGGAGCTCGCGGAACATCGCCTGCTCGGGCGACTCGCCATATTTGATGCCCCCTTGCGGGAATTGCCAGGAATGCGTGCGGAGACGTTTTCCCCAGAACACCTGATTGCGCGAGTTGAGCAGCACAATGCCGACGTTGGGCCTGAAGCCCTCTCGGTCGAGCATAATCTGACCCCGATTCTTTGACTGCAACCATTATTGCACCGGTGCGATGCAAAGCACGAGCCCGCGTTTTTCCGCATAAGCCGGCCCGTTTCGTGATTTGTTGATGACAAAGCCGGTAACCTTGCGTCCATGAAAGCCTCCCAGTTCTTCGTTTCCACCCTCAAGGAAGCTCCCGCCGACGCCGAAGTCGCCAGCCACAAGCTCATGACCCGCGCGGGCATGATCAAGAAGCTCGGCGCCGGCATCTACAACTACATGCCGATGGGCCTGCGGGTCATCCACAAGATCGAGGCCATCATCCGCGAGGAGATGAACCGCGCCGGCGCGGTCGAACTCGTGATGCCGTTCGTCCAGCCGGCCGAGCTGTGGGAGGAGAGCGGCCGCTGGGGCAAGATGGGCCCGGAACTGCTGCGCGTGAAGGATCGCCACGAGCGCGATTTCGTGCTGCAGCCCACCTCCGAGGAGGCGATCACCGACATCGCCCGCCAGGAACTGCGCAGCTACAAGCAGTTGCCGAAGAACTTCTACCAGATCCAGACGAAGTTCCGCGACGAGCGCCGTCCCCGCTTCGGCATCATGCGCGGGCGCGAGTTCACGATGAAGGACGCGTACTCGTTCGACCGCGACCAGCAGGCCGCGGCGAAGAGCTACGACGTCATGCGCGCCGCCTACCGCGCCATCTTCGACCGATTCGGCCTGAAGTACCGCGCCGTCGCGGCCGACTCCGGCGCCATCGGCGGCGACCTGTCGGAAGAGTTCCAGGTGATCGCCGACACCGGCGAGGACGCGCTGATCTACTGCGCCACGTCCGACTATGCCGCCAACATCGAGCTGGCCGAGGCGGTATCGCTGCTCGCCTCGCGCGCGGGCGCGGGCGAGGCGCTGACGAAGACGGCCACGCCGGGCAAGAGCACCTGCGCCGACGTCGCCGCGCTGCTGGGCCTGCCGCTGGCGCGCACCGTCAAGTCGCTGGTCCTGGCCACCGACGAGCTCGACGAGCGCGGCGACGTCGGCAAGACGACCGTGTGGTTGCTGCTGCTGCGCGGCGATCACGACATGAACGAGGTCAAGGTCGGCAAGATCGCCGGCCTGAAGGACGGCTTCCGCTTCGCCACCGTCGCGGAGATCGAGGATCACTTCGGCTGCAAGCCCGGCTACCTCGGCCCGATCGGCCTGAACAAGCCCGTCAAGGTCATCGCGGACCGCACCGTCGCCAACATGAGCGACTTCGTCGTCGGCGCCAACGAGCCGGACTTCCACCTGACCGGCGCCAACTGGGGCCGCGACATGCCCGAGCCCGACGTCGTCGCCGACATCCGCAACGTCGTCGCCGGCGATCCATCGCCCGACGGCAAGGGCGTGCTCGCGATCGACCGCGGCATCGAGGTCGGCCACGTGTTCTACCTCGGCACCAAGTACTCGAAGGCGATGAACGCGACGTTCCTCGACGAGACGGGCAAGCCCCAGCCGTTCGAGATGGGCTGCTACGGCATCGGCGTCACCCGCATCGCGGCCGCGGCCATCGAGCAGAACCACGACGCGCGCGGCATCATCTGGCCGGTCGCGCTGGCGCCGTTCACGGTGGTGCTGTGCCCGATCGGCTACGACCGCAACGCCGAGGTGAAGGCCGCCGCCGACAAGCTGCACGACGAGCTCGCGGCGCTCGGCATCGACGTGATGCTGGACGACCGCGGCGAGCGTCCCGGCGCGATGTTCGCCGACTGGGAACTGATCGGCGTGCCGCAGCGCGTGGTCATCTCCGACCGCGGCCTGAAGGACGGGCAGCTCGAGGTGCAGGGCCGCCGCGAGGACCAGGCCAGCACCGTGGCCGTGGCCGACGTCGTGGCCGAGCTGCGGGCGCGCCTGGCCGCATGACCCTGGCGCGCATCCGGCGCCGGGCCGTCGCCGCCCTGGTCGCCGGCGCGGCGGCGCTCATGCTCGCCCGTCCGGCGTTCGCCGGCGGCCAGATCGAGGAGCCGCTGGCGGACTCCGTGCGCACCGCGCTCAGCGCCGCCATCGCCGGCAGCGCGCCACCGCCCGAGCTGCGCTTCGACAACATCCAGGAGCGCCTGACCTACCTGCGATGGCTGGGGGCGATGAGCGAGCGCCTGAAGAAGAACAAGACCGAGGGCCACGAGCGCATCGAGTTCCTGCAGACCGTCTGGTACGAGAGCAGGCGCGCCGGCCTCGAGCCGGCGCTGGTGCTGGGCCTGATCCAGGCCGAGAGCGGGTTCCGCAAGTACGCCATCAGCAGCGTGGGCGCGCGCGGCTACACGCAAGTGATGCCGTTCTGGGCGCGCCAGATCGGTGATGGCGACGCCGCGCGGCTGTTCGTGATGCAGGTCAACCTGCGCTTCGGCTGCGTGATCCTGCGCCACTACCTCGATGTCGAGAAGGGCGACCTGTTCATGGCGCTCGGCCGCTACAACGGCAGCCGCGGCCAGGCGGCCTATCCGAACATGGTGCTCGGTGCCCGCAAGCGCTGGGAGTGGAAGGATCCCGAGGCGAATCCGGCCTCGGCGCCGCATTGAGGACGCACCCGTTGCTTCGGTTCAAGCTGTGGGGGCCGCGGACGCATGGACACGAAGGCCGTCATGCGCGCAGTCGCAGGATCCGCGAACCGCGCGGTCATTCGACCAGGGCACGCCGTCATCCTGCGCGCAGTCGCAGGATCCACGAATCACGAGGCCCCGTCATCGGAGGGCGCCAACTCTTGCCTTGCATGAGCGGGGCGCACTGGCAGGGGTGGATCCTGCGATTGCGCGCAGGATGACGCGGTGAAGGCGCCCGCGAAGCTGGTGGTTGGCCGGAGCGTCCGGCGTCCGGCGTCTGCCGTTGTCCCCAGCGTCCTCTGCGCTCAGAGCCCGTCCCAGCGCTTCGGCGCCGCTCCGGGCACGCCCAGCATCTCGATGACCCGCTCCACGGTGTCGTCCACCATCTCGGCGATCGACTGGGGCTTGTTGTAGAACGCCGGCAGCGGCGGGAAGACGACGCCGCCCATCTCGGTGACGGCCGTCATGTTGCGCAGGTGGGCGAGGTTGAACGGCGTCTCGCGCACCATCAGCACGAGGCGGCGGCGCTCCTTGAGCATGACGTCGGCGGCGCGCGTGAGCAGGTTGTCGCCGAAGCCGTGGGCGATGGCCGCGAGCGACTTCATCGTGCACGGCGCCACCACCATCGCCTGCGCGCCGAAGCTGCCGCTGGCGATGCAGGCGCCGATGTCGCCCACGGGCCAGGCGTGCGTGGCCCTGGCGGCGAGCTCGTCGCGCGACAGGCCCAGTTCATGGTGGACGTTGATGACGCCCGATGGCGTGACGACCAGGTGCGTCTCGGCGCCCAGCTCGCGCAGGCGATCCAGCAGGCGCACGGCGTAGGCGGCGCCCGAGGCGCCGGTGACGCCGACGATGACCGGCCCGGGCGCCTTCAACGCGGCCAAGGGATCAATTCGCCAGCAGCGGCTGCAGCTCGCCCGACTCGTACATCTCCATCAGGATGTCCGAGCCACCGACGAATTCGCCGTTGACGTACAGCTGGGGAATGGTCGGCCAGTTGGCGTATTCCTTGACGCCCTGGCGCACTTCCTCGTCCTCCAGCACGTTGACCGTCTTCAGCTCCGTCACGCCGCAGGCCTTCAGGATCTGGATGGCGCGGCCGGAGAAGCCGCACATGGGGAACTGGGCGGTGCCCTTCATGAACAACACCACCTTGTTGTTCTTCACGAGGTCATCGATGCGTTGCTGGACGTCGGACATGGCAGTCGGAATCAGGAGAAGGCGCGCGCGGCGCCGGTCTCCCGTTTATATGCCAAATGGATTGGCAGCGCACCCGAAAGGTTGCGCTGCAACAAGCGGCCTGGCGCCTCAGAACGAGTAGCGGACGTTGACCGCCATCACCGGCGCCCAGCGCAGCTGGCTGGCGACGTCGTCGAGGCTGCTGGCACTGGTGAGCAGCCCGTGGCCGTGGACCTGCGAGGCGAGGCCGAAGTCGGCGTTCAGGCTCAGCTGGCTCTTGAGCCAGAGGTGGCTGTAGCCCAGGCCGATGTAGGGCAGGCTCTGCAGCGGGTCGGGGCGGGTGTCGTACAGCGACAGCGGCTGGGACAGGCTGACCACGCCGGTGCTGGCGCGAAAGCCGCCGACGAGGCTGCTGGTGGCCGAACCGGGACCGGTCTGGCCGGGTTCGACGAAGTAGTAGTCGCCCAGCAGGCGGATCGAGCCGGTGGAAACATGCGAGTTTGTAAGCGCATACTCTGCACTTGCGTGCGTGGCAGCCGGGTTCTCGTACGTTCGCAAGACCAATCCTTCAGCTCGAGCACCCAGCGTGGTGGCCGCGAGGATCGCGAGGGCGGCGGCCTGGCGGCCGACGCGCGCGCGACGCGCCGTCGAAAGTGAAGGTTCCATGGTCGGCTCCCGAAACGCCCCGAGGGGCAGAAAAACCAGACTCCAGAATTTCCATGCTACGCCTGTTGTCGTGTTGGATGTATCGACAAACAGCAGGCTTTCTCCAGGCTTGATTACCTCCTGTGACGACCCAGAGACGATGTCACGATAGCGCGATTCGGCACCTTGCGTGCAGGGCCGGGGAGCCCTAAAACAGGTGAGTCAACCGCCCAGGCGGCCGCCGGTGCAGCGGGGCCGGTCCTCGATGTCGCGCCGCGTCTCGATACGCCCGAAACCCGCCTGCGCGAGGATCGCCGCGACGGCGTCCGCCTGCTCCCAGCCGTGCTCGAACAGCAGCCAGCCACCGGTGCGCAGCCGGTCGCGCGCGCCCCCGGCGATGCGGCGGATGTCGGCCAGGCCGTCGTCGGCCGAAACGAGCGCGGCAAGCGGCTCGTGCGTCAGGCCCGCCAGGTGCGGGTCGTCGGCGGCGATGTAGGGCGGGTTGCTGACGACGAGGTCGAAAACCGGCGCGTCGGTCGTCCCGGCCAGGGCGTCCCACCAGTCGCCCTGCACGAAACGCACCTCCAGGGCCAGACGCCCCGCGTTCGCCCGCGCGACCGCGAGCGCGCCCGCGCTGCGCTCGCCCGCCCACGCGCGGGCGCGCGGGCAGCCGTGCTTGACGGCCAGCGCGATCGCGCCGCTGCCGGTGCCCAGGTCGAGCACGGCGGGGGCCGGTGCATCGCGCAGCTCGCCATGCAGCAGATCGAGCGCCCAGTCGACCAGCGTCTCGGTGTCGGGTCGCGGCACCAGCACGGCGGGCGCGACGGCCAGCGTCAGGCCGTGGAATTCGCGCTGGCCGACCAGGTAGGCGAAGGGCTCGCCCGCGGCGCGGCGTGCGACCAGGGCGTCGTAGGCGGCCGCGTGCTCGGCGGGCAGGGCGTCGTCGCCGTGGGCCAGGAGCCAGCTGCGCTGCCGGCCCAGCACGTGGGCCAGGAGCAGTTGCGCGTCGAGCCGCTCGAGACCACGCGCCCGGGCGTCGCCCAACGCGGCGTCGACCGTGGCGGACACGCTCATGGTGAACCCCGCGGCCTGCGGCCTGCGGTGCGAGCGCCCCTCGGAGCGACCGGGCGGGCGCTCATGCGCCCGACTCCAGCGCCGCCAGCTGCTCCTGCGCGCGTACGGCCCGCAGCGCGGCCACGACCTCACCGAGGTCGCCTTCCATCACCGCGCCCAGCTTGTAGAGCGTCAGGTTGATGCGATGGTCGGTCAGCCGGCCCTGCGGGAAGTTGTAGGTTCGGATCCGATCGGACCGGTCGCCCGAGCCGATCAGGCTCTTGCGCTCGGCGGCGTCCTTGGCCTCCCGCTCGGCGCGCTCGCGATCCTGCAGCCGCGCGAGCAGCACGGCCATCGCCTTGGCCTTGTTGCGGTGCTGCGAACGGTCGTCCTGGCACTCGGCGACGATGCCGGTGGGCAGGTGCGTGATGCGCACGGCGCTGTCCGTCTTGTTGATGTGCTGGCCGCCGGCGCCGCTGGCGCGGAAGGTGTCGATGCGCAGCTCGGACGGGTTGAGCGTGACCTCGGCCGCGGCGTCGGGCTCGGCCAGGACGGCCACGGTGCAGGCGCTGGTGTGGATGCGGCCCTGCGCCTCGGTGGCGGGTACGCGCTGCACGCGGTGCCCGCCCGACTCGAAGCGCAGCTGGCCGTAGACGCCCTCGGTGGCGGCGGCCAGGCCGCGTGCGCCGGACGGATTCTCGATGCGCACCACCACTTCCTTGTAGCCGCCGAGGTCGGAGGCGCTCTCGCTCATGACTTCGCTGCGCCAGCCCTGGCGCTCGGCGTAGCGCAGGTACATGCGCAGCAGGTCGGCCGCGAACAGCGCCGACTCCTCGCCGCCCGTTCCGGCGCGGATCTCGATGTAGGCCGGCCGCGCGTCGTCCGGGTCGCGCGGCAGCAGGGTGGCCTGCAGCGCGGCCTCCAGCGATTCGAGGTCGGCGTCGCAGGCGGCGATCTCCTCGCGCGCCATCGCGGCCATGTCGGCGTCGCCGTCGTCCAGCATCTCCTGCGCGGTGGCGCGGTCGGCCTCGCGCTGCGTGAAGCGGCGGTACAGCTCGACGATCTCCGAGGCCTCGGACTGCTCGCGCGACAGCTCGCGGTACCGGGTCATGTCCTGCGTGGCCGCGGGGTCGGCCAGGCGCGCGTCGAGCTCCTGCAGGCGCATGCCCAGGCGGTCGAATTGTTGGCGGAGCGAAGCTTTCATGGGGAGCGATGCGGGAAGCGAGCGGGCAGCCGGCAGCGGGCGTGCCGGCCGGGGCAGGGCGGCGTCGGGCGCGACGCCGCGGCGTGACGCGTCGCTAGAGGCCGGGGTCGGCCGGATCGCGCGTGGACTGGCGCAGGAACAGCCGCGAGACGGTGTCTGTGAGCCGATGGCGCTGCTCGCCTTCGCTGGTGCGCAACTCGGCGAGCGTGCCGTGCAGCATCTTCTGGGTGAGGCCGCGGCTCAGCGCCTCGAGCACGGCGTCGACCGACTCGCCCTTGGCCAGCGCCTTGCGGGCGCGCTGCAGCTCGGCGCTGCGCCAGTCGTCGGCCTGGCGGGTGAGCGCCTGGATCAGCGGCACGGTGGCGCGCTGGTCGAGCCAGTGCGAGAAGCCCAGCACGCCGGCGTCGATGATGGCTTCGGCCTGCTCCACCGCCGCCTGGCGCTTGGCGCCGGCCGATCGGACGAGCTCGGACAGGTCGTCGACCGTGTACAGGTAGACGTCGTTCTGCTGCGCGACCTCGGGCTCGATGTCGCGCGGCACGGCCAGGTCGACCATGAACATCGGGCGGCGCTTGCGGCTCTTGAGCGCGCGTTCGACGGCGCCCAGCCCGATGATGGGCAGCGTGCTGGCGGTGCACGAGATGACGATGTCGAACTCGTGCAGCCGCGCGGGCACGTCGGCCAGGCGCATGGCCTGGGCGCCCAGGCGCACGGCCAGCTTCTCGCCGCGCTCCAGCGTGCGGTTGGCCACGGCCATCAGCCTGGGCGTGCGCGCCGCGAAGTGGGTGGCGACCAGCTCGATCATCTCGCCGGCGCCGACGAACAGCACGTTGAGCTTGTCGAGGTCGCCGAACAGCTGGTTGGCCTGGCGCACGGCGGCGGCGGCCATGCTGATCGAATGAGCGCCGATCTCGGTGGACGTGCGCACTTCCTTGGCCACGGAGAACGAGCGCTGGAACAGCTGGTGCAGGGTGGTGCCCAGCGTGCCGGCCTGGTCGGCCTCGCGCACGGCCTGCTTCATCTGGCCCAGGATCTGGGGCTCGCCCAGGACCATGGAATCGAGGCCGGAGGCGACACGGAACACGTGGCGCGCGGCGTCGCGGTTCTCCAGCACGTAGCTGTGGTCGAGCAGCTGGGCGCCGCTGACGCCGCCCTGGGCCGCCAGCCAGTCGGCCACCGGACGCACCAGCGAGGGCTTGTGCGCCGGCGCGGCGACATAGACCTCGGTGCGGTTGCAGGTGGACAGCAACGCCACCTCGGGGACGGCGGCCGCGCTGCCCGCGGCCCGGCCGAACTGCTGCACCAGCGCCTTCAGCGCGGGGGAGACCTGGTCGAGCGGGAACGCGAAACGACCGCGCAGGTCGATGGGCGCGGTCTGATGGTTGAGTCCCAACGCGAACACAGACATGCCCGCATTATAAAATTTCCCTGTTGCCGCAGGGGGACCGCTGGTCTTCCCCCCGGTGCCACCCTCCTGATCCAGATCAAACGCCGCCTTGGACGCCCTGAACCTGCTCTGGCACATCGCCAACTTCGTGCTGCCCGCCGTCGGGGTGGGCGCACTCACGGCCGCGCTGTGCAAGCTGTTCTGGCGCCGGAGCCTGGCGCGGACGAGCTGGTTCACGCTGGCCTGGCAGGCCAGCGCGGCGGGGCTGGCCGTGCTGGTGGCTGGCCTGGTGGTGACCGGGCACGACGGCCGGATGGTCACGTACGCCGGGCTGGTGGTGGCCTGCGCGCTGGTGCCCTGGCTGCGCGCCAGCCGCTGAGCGGGCCCCTAACCGGCATCCTGCGCGAAGCGAAGCTCCAAACGGTCATCCTGCGCGTAGCGAAGCGGCGTCGCAGGATCCACCCTGGAAAGACCTCGGCATTCGTGGATCCTGCGACTGCGCGCAGGATGACACTGGGTGAGCGCGTGGCGGCAGCCTCGTGAGCCCCACCAGAAAGCGCGGCGTCACCAGCGAAGCCCCGGACCGTCATCCTGCGCGCAGCGAAGCGGCGTCGCAGGATGACGACGGGATGCCTCAGAACCAGATCTCGAGCTGCGCGCCGTACGAGACCGCGTTGGTCTTGCTGGCCGGCAGGCCGTTCTGCGCGTCCTGGGCGGCGGCCTTGTTGAAGTCCGCGTACGTGACGTACAGGCGCAGCTCCGGGCGCTTCCAGAAGTCCGGGCCGGTCGACAGCGCCGGGCCGATGGTGACCTTGGTCAGGTTCTCCTGCGAGCCGCCGTTGGGCTTGCGTCCCGAGAAGCCGATCTCCGTCAGGAACTTCAGGTTCTTGGTGATGCCGAACGAGCCGCGGCCGCCCAGCGTGTAGGAGTTCCACTTGACGCCGCCGTCGGCCTCGTCGTGCTGGTACAGCGCGATGGCCTGGCCGCCGAACGCGCCGATCTGCCACGACGGGCTTTCCACCACGCGCCAGGTCTTGGTGTTGGTGTCGGCCGTCGCGTTGCCGAAGCCCTGGTTGATGTTGGTCGAGCCCTGCGCGTACTGCACCCAGATGTGGTTGCCGCCGCCGAAGAACTTGTCCTGCACGTGCTCGACCGTCAAGCCGAAGCCGTCCTTGCCCTTGACCCCGCCCTGGCTGTCGGCCTTGGAGAACGTGGCCACGAAGCGCAGCTTGCCGTCGGGGTTGGCCTGGACGTCGTACAGCTGCGCGTGCAGCCGCGCGATGCCGTTGGCGCCGCCGTTGGTATCGGTCTTGTAGCCGGCGAAGCCGAACTTGCCGAAGCCCGCGTCGATGTTCTCGACACCCGCGCCCACGCCCGACATGTTGGTGAAGAACGTGTCGACGATGTGCACGTCGTCACGATCGCGGCGCTTGCCCATCCAGAACAGCGCGCCCGGGGCGATGTCCACGCCCTTCATCTCGACGTAGGCCTGCTCGATGCCGTAGTCGTGGTTGGTCTCGCTCTGCGGGCTGTAGAAGTTGGTCATCAGCACGGCGTTGAAGTCCACGCCGTCGGCCTTCATGGCCTGGGCCAGCTGGAACTCGCCGTAGAAGTCGCACTCGTTGCCCAGGCGGTACTTCAGGCCCGGGCTGTTCAGGCCGTAGCACTGGCGCGATTCGCCGGACACCGTCGTGGCGGCCGGACCGCCGCGCATGTAGCCGGTCCAGTCGACGGCGTGCGCGGCGGAGGCGCCGAGAAGGCTCGCCAGGCAGGCGATGGCGGCGCGCGAGGCGGCCGTGGTTCGATGTGTGGTGGTCATGTTTGTCTGTCTCCTGAACGGGCTTCTAGAGGCTATGGAAACGCAGGACAAGGCTCCGCCCTGCGCGGGAAAAAACCAGCGCAACATGCGCTGCCCAAGCGGGCATGCTCACAGTCAGCAAAAGCCGGCCGCGCGCTTTCTGGAGACGCACTGGCCGATGGCACCCGGTCCCCGCCGGGCGCCCGAGGTCACTTGTTCTTGTTGTAGACGTCGACGCACACGGCGGCGAGCAGAACGATGCCCTTGATCACCTGTTGGTAATCGATGCCGATGCCGAGGATGGACATGCCGTTGTTCATCACGCCCATCACGAACGCGCCGATGACAGCGCCGAGAACCTTGCCGACGCCGCCCGATGCGGAGGCGCCGCCGATGAAGCAGGCCGCGATCACGTCCAGCTCGAAGCCGAGGCCGGCCTTGGGCGTCGCGGTGTTGAGGCGGGCGGCGAAGACCAGGCCCGCGAGCGCGGACAGCACGCCCATGTTGACGAAGGTCAGGAACGCGAGCCGCTCGGTCTTGATGCCGGACAGCCGTGCCGCCTTGGCGTTGCCGCCGAGCGCGTAGATGCGGCGGCCGACGGTGGTGCGGCGCGTGGCGAAGTCGTAGACCAGCATCAGCGCGAACATCACGATCAGCACGTTGGGCAGGCCCTTGTACGAGGCCAGCATCCAGCAGAACCAGACGATGACGACCGCGAACGCGATGTTCTTGGCCAGGAAGAACGCGCCCGGCTCCTCCTCCATCGCGTGCCTGACGTGCCCGGCACGCTCGCGCAGCTTGAACGCGAACAGCACCACGGCGACGATCGCGCCGATCACCAGCGAGCTGATGCGCAGCGTCTCGCCGTGGAAGACGTCGGGGATGAAGCCGGAGCTGAGCAGCTGGAACTCGTCGGGGAACGGGCCCACCGACTGTCCCTGCAGCAGCGCCAGCGCCAGGCCCTTGAAGACCAGCATGCCCGCCAGCGTGACGATGAACGACGGGATCCGGAGCCACGCGACGAACCAGCCCTGCGCCCCGCCGATCACGGCGCCCGCGAGCAGGCACACGACCGAGGCCGTGACGAAGTTCCAGTTGTAGTTGACCATCAGCACCGCGGCCAGCGCGCCGATGAAGCCGGACACCGAGCCGACCGACAGGTCGATGTGTCCCGCCACGATCACCAGCAGCATGCCCAGCGCCATGATGACGATGTAGCTGTTCTGCAGGATCAGGTTCGTCAGGTTCAGCGGCTTGAGCAGCGTGCCGTCCGTCATGTACTGGAAGAACGCCATGATCGCGACGAGCGACAGCAGCATGCCGTACTCGCGGATGTTGTTCTTGAGGAAGCCGCCGTAGCTGCGCGCAGGCGCCGCTTCCGCCGTCTGGGGAACCATCTTTTCTTCCATGATGCTCATGATGCTGCCTGCGTGGCGCGCACGCATACCTTCTTTGCGGAATGACGCGGCAACGCCACGCTACCCTGGGTACCCGGGCGCCGCGCGCTGCGCGAGCCGCCCTTCGGCCGGCCGTGCGGGCTCATACCAGTCCTTGTTTCACGATGGCGCGCATGATCTTTTCCTGCGACACGTCGGCCGCCGCGAACTCGCCGACGAAGCGGCCCTCGTTCATGACGTAGATGCGGTCGCACATGCCCAGCAGTTCGGGCATCTCGGAGGAGATCATCAGGATGCACTTGCCCTCGTCGGCCAGCGCCGCCATGATCGAATAGATCTCGAACTTCGCGCCGACGTCGATGCCGCGCGTCGGCTCGTCCAGGATCAGCAGTTCGGGCTTCGAGAACAGCCACTTGCCCAGCACCACCTTCTGCTGGTTGCCGCCCGAGAGGTTGACCGTCTGCTGCATCACGTTGGCGCAGCGGATGTTGAGCTTGCGCCGGTAGTCGGCCGCCGCGGCGAATTCCCGGCCCGGGTCGATCACGCCCCCCGTGGACACCGCCTTCAGGTTGGCCAGGCTGATGTTGTGGCGGATGTCGTCCTCCAGCAGCAGCCCCAGGCTCTTGCGATCCTCGGTGACGTAGGCGATGCCGTGGCCGATCGCCTTCTCGATCGTCGAGACGTCGATCGTCTTGCCGTGCATCGCCACCTCGCCGCGGATGCGCTGGCCGTATGCGCGGCCGAACACGCTCATCGCGAGCTCGGTGCGGCCGGCGCCCATCAGGCCCGCGATGCCGACGATCTCGCCGCGCTTGACCTTCAGGCTCACGCCCTTGACGACGTCGCGATCGGCATGCGCCGGATGGGCGACGTGCCAGTCGCGGATCTCGAACACCGTCTCGCCCGCGTCGGGTGCGAGGCGCTCGCGCGGCGGGTAGCGGTCGGCCAGCTCGCGGCCGACCATCGCGCGGATGATGTGATCCTCGCTCACCGGCCCGGCCTTGCAGTCCAGCGACTGCACCGTCGAGCCGTCGCGCAGTACGGTGATGGCGTCGGCCACGCGCGAGATCTCGTTGAGCTTGTGCGAGATCAGGATGCAGGCGATGCCGTGCGCCTTGAATTCCAGCAGCAGGTCCAGCAACGCCTGGCTGTCGTGTTCGTTCAGGCTCGCGGTGGGCTCGTCCAGGATCAGCAGCCGCACGCGCTTGGCGAGCGCCTTGGCGATCTCCACCAGCTGCTGCTTGCCCACGCCGAGGTTGGTGATCAGCGTGGCCGGGGATTCCTTCAGCCCCACCTTGGCCAGCAGCTCGCGCGTGCGGCGCGTGGCCTCGGCCCAGTCGATGACGCCGAAGCGCTGCGGTTCGTTGCCGAGGAAGATGTTCTCGGCGATCGACAGCAGCGGCACCAGCGCCAGCTCCTGGTGGATGATGATGATGCCGCACTCCTCGCTGTCGGCGATGTCGGCGAACTGGCGCAGCCGGCCCTCGAAATGGATCTCGCCTTCGTAGCTGCCGTGCGGATAGACGCCGCTGAGCACCTTCATCAGCGTCGACTTGCCCGCGCCGTTCTCGCCGACGATCGCGTGGATCTCGCCGGCACGCACGTTGAGGTCGACGTTGTCGAGCGCGACGACGCCCGGGAATGTCTTGCGGATGCCGCGCATCTCGAGGATGGCGGTGCCGGCCGGCGGCGGGGCCGCGTCCGGGGTGTGTTCGCGCTGGAGGGTTTCGGTCATCGGGATTTCCGGCGGCTGCGGGCGAAGGCGCGCCTGCACCCTCGCCCGGCCGTCATGACATCACTTGATCTGCGATTCCTTGTAGTAGCCGGAGTCGATCAGGATGTGGTGCCAGTTCGACTTGTCCACCAGCACCGGCTTGAGCAGGTACGACGGCACGACCTTGACGCCGTTGTTGTACGTCTTCGTGTCGTTGATCTCCGGCGCCTTGCCGCCCAGCACCGCGTCGACCATGCCGGCGGTGACCTTGGCGAGCTCGCGCGTGTCCTTGAAGATCGTCGTGGTCTGCTCGCCGGCGAGGATGGACTTGACCGACGGCACTTCCGCGTCCTGGCCCGTGACCACCGGCATCGCGATGCCGCCCTTGCCGTAGCCCACGCCCTTGAGCGAGGACAGGATGCCGATCGACAGGCCGTCGTACGGCGAGAGCACCGCGTCGACGTGCGCGTTGGTGTAGTAGGCCGACAGCAGGTTGTCCATGCGGGCCTGCGCCACCGCGCCATCCCAGCGCAGCGTGGAGACCTTGTCCATGCCCATCTGCTTGCTGCGCACGACCAGCTTGCCGGAGTCGATGTAGGGCTTGAGCACCGACATCGCGCCGTTGTAGAAGAAGAAGGCGTTGTTGTCGTCCGGCGAGCCGCCGAACAGCTCGATGTTGAACGGACCCTTGGCCGTCTTCAGCTTCAGCGCGTCGACGATGGAGTCGGCCTGCAGAACGCCGACCTGGAAGTTGTCGAACGTGGCGTAGTAGTCGACGTTCTTCGTGCCCTTGATCAGGCGGTCGTAGGCGATGACCTTGATGCCCTTGTCGGCCGCCTTCTGCAGCACGTTGGACAGCGTGGTGCCGTCGATCGACGCGATCACGAGCACCTTGTCGCCCTTGGTGACCATGTTCTCGATCTGCGCGAGCTGGTTCGGGATGTCGTCCTCCGCGTACTGGAGGTCGGTCTTGTAGCCGCGGGCCTGCAGCACCTTGACCATGTTGTCGCCGTCGGCGATCCAGCGGGCGGACGACTTCGTCGGCATCGCGATGCCCACGGTGCCCTTGTCCTGCGCCTGGGCGGCGCCGAGGGTGACCACGCCGAAGGCCACGACGGCCAGGACTGTCTTGAGGAATTTCACGTCTTGTCTCCAAAGGTCGGCCGTCATCGGCTCGGGTTTTCGATCATCTTCGGGCGCGTCCGGCGGCGGCGTCACGGGGCCGTGACGAGGCCGCCCTGAAAGCCCTCGATGGCCGCGATGGTACGAACGGCTGAGATAACTGCCTAATAGATTTTTGGCGTCTTGCCATATACATTCGGGCATCTCGTCAACATCGACCGCCCCGTCCGGAAACATGTCCACCGCCGACACCCACTGGTTCATCCGCGCGCGGCTCAAGACGCGCCAGCTGCTTCTCCTCGTGGCCATGGAGGAAGAAGGCAATATCCACGGCGCCGCGCAGGTCCTCAACATGACGCAGCCGGCGGCTTCGAAGCTGCTGAAGGATCTCGAGGACATGCTCGAAGTGCGCCTGTTCGACCGGCTTCCGCGTGGCGTCCGCCCAACGTGGTACGGGGAAACCATGATTCGCCACGCGCGCATGGCGCTGGCGAGCCTGAGCCAGGCGCACGAGGAGATCGACGCGCTGAAGGCCGGGCGCTTCGGCTCGGTGGCGATCGGCACCATCACCGCGCCGGCGATCACCCTGCTGCCCGACGCCGTGGCGCAGGTCAAGGCCGCGCACCCGTCCCTGCGCGTGGGCCTGCAGGTCGAGACCAGCGACGTGCTGATCGACCGCCTCACGCAGGGCAAGCTCGACATGGTGGTGGGCCGCCTGTTCGCGCGCCACGACAAGAGCGACCTGCGCTACGAGGCGCTGGTGGAGGAGCCGATCGCCGCCGTCGTGCGGCCCGGCCACCCGCTGATGGAGCATGCGTCGCTGAAGCTGGCGGACCTCGCGCAGTACGGCTGGATCGTGCCGCCCACCGGCAGCGTGCTGCGGCACCGGTTCGAGCTGATGTTCCACGAGGACGGCCTAGCCTCCCCGAGCGACCTGATCGAGACCACCGCCCTGCTGTTCATGACCAAGATGCTGGGCCAGAGCGACCTGATCGGCGTCGTCGCCTCGGACGTCGCGCTGTACTACCAGGAGCACGGCCTCGTCGCGATCGTGCCGGTGGAGCTGCCCTGCAAGATGGACGCGTTCGGCCTGATCACGCGCACGGACCGCCTGCTGGCGCCCGCCGCGCAGGTGATGCTCAAGGCGATCAAGGCCGTGGCGCACGATGTCTACGGCACGGTGCTGGCGGTCGACGAGGCCGAATGATGGGTGCACGCGCCTGCGCTCGTCGAAGGAGCCGGCTGGCCCGACGCGAGGCGCCCTGAGCCGCCCCCGTTCAGGTCGGCCGCCCGGGGCGAGCCCCCGCGTGCGACATGCGCAGAGCCTCACGGCCGCCGCGCCACCACCAGCCAGCCGTGCACCGGCCGCTGTCCTTCGTCGCGCAGCACCGCCGCCACCGGTGCATCGACCTGCAAGCCGGCCGCCCCGAACACGGCCCGCGCCTGGGCGCCGTCGTGCGCGTAGCGGCCATTGTCCTGCAGCTTGTGCGGACCGGCCTCGCCGTCGGCGAGCGCCTCCAGCGTGAACACGAGCAGGCCGCCGGCGCGCAGCGCGCCGTGCGCCGCGCCGGCGACCTCGCGCAGCTCGCCGAAGTAGTTGAGCGTGTCGGCCGAGACGATCACGTCGAACGCGGCGGGCCGATCGCGCAGGAAGGAGGTGAGCTCCTCCTTGCGCAACTCGTCGTAGGCGCCGCGCCGCGCGGCCCGCTCCAGCATCGCGCCGGACAGGTCGCAGCCGACGAGGCGGCGCGACCAGGGCTGCAGCAAGGGCCCGCACAGCCCGGTGCCGCAGCCGAGGTCGGCGACGTCGAACTGGCGCGCCGGCGCGGGCAGCGCGGCGGCGACGGCGTCGGCGACGACCTGCGGCGCGCGGTAGTGCAGGCTGGCGAGGCGATCGTCGAAGCTCGGGGCGAAGCTGTCGAACACCTTCTCGACGTAGGCGTCGCTGGCGCGCTGCGGCGCGTCCTCCCCCGTGCAGGCGGCCAGGTGGTGCACGACGTACGGGTTGCCGGGCTCCTGCGCCTGCCAGGCGCGCAGGATGGTCGCTGCTCGTTCGTGCTCGCCGGCCAGCAGCAGGATCTGCGCGTAGAGCTGGCGCCGCTGCTCGCCCGGCGCCAGCAGCCGCATGGCCCGGAGCGCCGCCTCGACGCCTTCGTCCAGGCGGCCGTCCAGCAGCAGCGCGAGCGCCAGGTTGTGCGTCGCCACCGCGTGGTCGGCCTGCAGCGACAGGGCCTGCAGGCAGGCCTGCTGGCTGTGCGTGTAGTCCGCGACGCGGCGAAACACGCGCGCCAGGTTGGCCCACGCATCGGCCGTGGGCACGAGCTCCAGGCTGCGCCGGAAGGCCCGTCCGGCCTCCTCGAGCTCGCCCAGGCGCAGCAGCACGTTGCCGAGGTTGTTCCAGACGCCGTCGGCCGCGGGCTCGAGTTCGACCACGCGACGCATCAGAGCCGCGGCGGCGGCATGTTCGCCGCGCTGGTACTTCAGGATGCCCAGCACGTTGAGCGCGTCGCCGCGATCGGGCTGGCGCTCGAGCACCGCGGCGTAGATCCGCTCCGCCTCGTCCAGGCGCCCCGCCTGGTGCTGTCGCACGCCGTGGTCGAACGCCTGGTCGACGGTGAGCATGACCGAGGCCGGCGCGGCGGCGGTGGAGGCGGTGGCGTCGCTCATCGGCAGGTCTCCCGGGGTGGCCTCGCACTATGCGCGCCGCCCGCCGGGGCCGCCATCCCGCGATCCCGCGATCCCGTGACGCTTCGACCCTGCGCGACGCAGGCGCGCGACGCGAACGACGGCGCGCCATGCCGCCCGGACACCTAGTCGTCGCCGAAGTGCAGGAAGCCCCGGTACGTCGGATTGACCCGCAGCAGCTCGGACTGCTCGATGATCGTCGGGCGCCACAACTGGTCGCCCAGCGTCGGTGCGGAGGGCGGCAGGCGCAGGCCCGAGCCGGCCAGGCGCGCGAGGCCGACCGCCGAGAACACGTTGAGCGGATACAGCCCGCGGACGGCGCCGGCGCGCACGTCCATCTCGGGCACCAGCCAGTCGGCGCGGCCGCCTGCCACCTCGATCGTCTGGTCGAAGAAGCCGCGCTTGCGGCGCATCTCCGTCACCGGATCGAGCGCGGCGCCCAGCGCGCGGGCATAGCCGTAGTGCATGCCGTGGCGCATCAGCAGGCGCAGCAGCTTGTCCTGCATCGCCTCCGACGCCGGCGGCAGCAAGGCGAAGATCTCGAACGCGCGCACGCGGTCTCCCACCGACGCGCTCTCCGCTCCGAAGCTGCACAGGACGTCGCCCGCCTCGTCCTGGATCGTCAACGCGTCGAGCGCCACCGGCTTCATCTTCGCCAGGGCACGCCGCAGCGACGACATCGGCTGCGTGTAGCCGAAGTTGATCTGTCCCTCGAGCGGCTGCAGCGAGGTCGACGCGAGCACCTCGTCGACGAGCGCGAGCAGCTCGCCCGCGGGCCCGTCCTCGCCGAACGGGGAACACCAGGCCCGGACCAGCCGGACGCTGGCCCGGTTCCTGCCGAAAAGAAACATTCGTTGCGCCTCGCGAGGCCGTTGCTGACTCGCGGCATTGTCCCCGACCGGACGAGGCGGACGGCCGTTCACACGTTCGGTTTCAAACCCATCCCGCGTCGACCGTGAACTCCTGGGCAGTGCACATGCGGCCGTCGTCCGACGCGAGGAACAGCACCATGCGCGCGATGTCCTCGGGCAGCAGCTTGTCGGGCAGGCACTGGTTGCGCGCGATGTCGTCCTCGCCGGCGGGCGTCAGCCACTTGCTCACCTGGCGCTCGGTCATCACCCAGCCGGGCGAGACGGTGTTGATGCGGATGCGGTGCGCGCCGAGCGACTTCGCGAGGCCGCGCGTCAGGCCGTTGACCGAGGACTTCGCGATCGCGTAGCACGGGTACTCGCTCGCCTTGGTCTGCCAGCCGGTGGAGCCGAGGTTGACGATGGCGCCCTGCCCCAGCCGCTTCATGCCCGGCACGACGGCCTGGATCGCGAAGAAGGCCGGGCGCTCGTTGATCGCCATGCGGTTGTCCCAGTACTCGGTCGTCACCGATTCGAGCGTGTGGCGGTCGTCGCTGGCCACGTTGTTGACCAGCGCGTGGAAATCGCCGAGCGCGGCGGACGCGTCGGCGATCGCCTTCTGCAGCGCGGCGACGTCGCGCACGTCGCAGGCGCGCCACCACGGGGCGGGGCGGCCACTGGCCTCGATGCGGCGCGCGAGCTCCGCGCTGGCCTCGGCCGCGACGTCGATGAACGCGATTTGCGCGCCCTCGGCCGCGAAGGCCTCGACCATCGCGGCCCCGATGCCCGAGCCGCCGCCCGTGACGAACACGGCGCGGCCCTGCAGGCTGGGGAATCGCGCCGGGTTCATGGGTCCGGCGGTGTGCGTGAACGCCGGCGTCGCGGCGGAAGAATTCGGTGCGTCGATCATCTATACCTTTTTTGCAATGTCAATTGCGCTGATCTTTATTTTTCCAATATCAGTTTGCGGCGATACGATGCGCCCCGTCAAGTCGAGAAGAGAAGCGCAATGGAGACAAAGAAGCCCGTCCGCCGCAGCCAGGCGTGGTTCGGAAAGAACGATCGCGACGGGTTCGTCCATCGCAGCTGGATCAAGAACCAGGGCTACCCGCACGACGAACTCGATGGCCGTCCGGTCATCGGCATCTGCAACACCTGGAGCGAGCTCACGCCCTGCAACGGGCACTTCCGCGAGCTCGCCGAATTCGTCAAGCGTGGCGTCTACGAGGCCGGCGGTTTCCCGCTCGAGTTCCCGGTGATGTCGCTCGGCGAGACGCAGCTGCGGCCCACCGCGATGCTGTTCCGCAACCTCGCGAGCATGGACGTCGAGGAATCGATCCGCGGCAACCCGATCGACGGCGTCGTGCTGCTGATGGGCTGCGACAAGACCACCCCCGCGCTGATGATGGGCGCGGCCAGCTGCAACCTGCCCACGATCGGGCTGTCCGGCGGGCCGATGCTCAACGGCAAGTTCCGCGGCCAGGACATCGGCTCGGGCACCGGCGTCTGGAAGATGAGCGAGATGGTGCGCGCCGGCGAGATGACGCAGGAGGACTTCACCGCCGCCGAGAGCTGCATGCACCGCTCCAAGGGCAACTGCATGACGATGGGCACGGCCTCGACGATGGCGTCGATGGTCGAGGCGCTGGGCATGTCGCTGCCCGAGAACGCCGCGATTCCCGCGGCCGACACGCGCCGCAACCGCCTCGCGCAGCTCACCGGCCGCCGCATCGTCGACATGGTCAAGGAAGACCTGACGATGTCGAAGATCCTCACCCGCGAGGCCTTCGAGAACGCGATCCGAACCAACGCCGCGATCGGCGGCTCCACCAACGCGGTGATCCACCTGCTGGCCATCGCGGGGCGCATCGGCGTCGACCTGAAGCTGGCCGACTGGGACAAGCTCGGCGCGCAGGTGCCCTGCCTCGTCGACCTGCAGCCCTCGGGCAAGTTCCTGATGGAGGACTTCTTCTACGCCGGCGGCCTGCCCGCGGTGCTGCGCGAGATCCAGCACCTGCTGCACCTGGATGCCGGCACCGTCAACGGCAAGACCATCGGCGACAACATCGCCGCGGCGCCCTGCTGGAACCGCGAGGTCATCCGACCGCTGGACAAGCCCTTCATGCCCGAGGCCGGCATCGCCGTGCTGCGCGGCAACCTCGCGCCCGACGGCGCCGTCATCAAGCCCTCGGCGGCATCCGCGCACCTGCTCAAGCACCGCGGCCGCGCGGTCGTCTTCGAGACGATCGAGGAGTTCCACGCCAGGATCGACGACGAGTCGCTCGACATCGACGAGAACTGCATCATGGTGCTCAAGAACTGCGGGCCCAAGGGCTACCCCGGCATGGCCGAGGTCGGCAACATGCCGCTGCCGCCCAAGGTGCTGCGCAAGGGCATCACGGACATGGTGCGCATCTCCGACGCCCGCATGAGCGGCACGGCCTACGGCACCGTGGTGCTGCACACCTCGCCCGAGGCGGCGGCCGGCGGCCCGCTCGCATTGGTACAGAATGGCGACATGATCGAGCTCGATGTCCCCGCCCGCCGCCTGCACGTCGAGGTGAGCGACGAGGAGTTCGCGCGCCGGCGCGCCGACTGGAAGCCGCTCGAGGCACCCAAGCGCGGCTGGCAGAAGCTCTACGTCGACCACGTGCAGCAGGCGCACCTGGGGGCCGATCTCGACTTCCTGGTCGGCGCCAGCGGCGCCGGCATCCCGCGCGATTCGCACTGACCTCGCATCGATGACCGTCGCCCCGCCCCGCATCCTCTCTGAACCGCGCGTCGTCGGCGACGTGCGCGCGACGCTCGGCGAAGGCCTGTGCTGGTCGCCGTCGACGCGGTCGCTGTGGTGGGTCGACATCCTCGAGCATCGCCTGTACCGCGACGCCCCCGGCGGCGCGCACGACGCCTGGCCGTTCGACGAGACGATCTCCGCCGTCGCCGAACGCGCCGGCGGCCCCGGCCTGGCGGTCACGCTGCGCCGCGGCCTCGCGCTGTTCGACCCGGCCACGCGCGCGCTCGTGCGCCTGGACGAGCCCGAGCGCGAGCGCGAGGGCAACCGCTTCAACGACGGCAAGTGCGACGCGCGCGGCCGCTTCTGGGGCGGCACGATGGACTTCGCGGTGCGCGCGCCCACCGGTGCGCTGTACCGCTTCGACACCGAAGGCCGCGCGCAGCGCGCGATCGACCTCGGCTGGATCGTCACCAACGGCCCCACATGGACGCAGGACGGCCGCACGATGCTGGTCAACGACACGGTGCACCGCCGCGTCGTGGCCTACGCGTTCGACGCCGACACGGGCGCCGTCGGCGCCTCGCGCGAATGGCTGGTGTTGCCGCCGACCGACGGCCACCCCGACGGCATGACCACCGACGCCGCGGGCCGCATCTGGATCGCCCACTGGGGCGGCGCCTGCGTCACCTGCCACGACCCCGCCACGGCCGCCGAACTGGCGCGCATCGCGCTGCCCACCGACCACATCACCAACGTCGCCTTCGGCGGCGCGGACATGACGACGCTGTTCATCAGCAGCGCGAAGTTCGAGCTGACGGACGCCCAGCTCGCGGCCCAGCCGCTGGCCGGCGCGCTGTTCGCCGTGGAGACCGACGCGCTCGGCCTCGCGGCCAATCTATTCGCGGGCTGAGCGCGAACTGCGCCACGACCGGCGCGCCCCGCGACACACCGCGAGGCGCGCGAGCGAATAGACTCCCGTCGATGAACGGCCGCGCGGCCCCACGTGGGCGCCGACGGCCGGCGAGGGAGATTCCATGATTCGTATCTCGACCACGCGCCGACTGCGCCGCGTCGCGGCCGCCGGTACCCTGCTCTGCGCATTCACCGCGGCGGCGCAGGCCCAGTCCGTCGCCTTCAGCGGCATGCTGGGCGACAAGGCCTTGCTGATCATCGACGGCCAGGCCAGGGGCGTGGCCGTCGGCGGCACCGTCGCGGGTGTCAGGCTGGTGCGCATCGACGGCACGCAGGCGCAGATCGAGGCCAACGGCAAGACGCAGACGCTGCGCCTGGGCGGCACCGCGGTGGTCGCCGGCGATCCGGGCAACGGTGGCGGCGGCGGCGGGCGCATCGTGCTGCCGGTCGGCACGGGCGGGCACTACACCGGCCTCGCGTCGATCAACGGCCATTCGGTGCAGTTCGTCGTGGACACGGGCGCGACGGCGGTGTCGATGGGCGCGGACGTCGCGTCGCAGATCGGGCTGGACTACCGCGGCAGCACCGGCGGCGCGGCGATGACGGCCAATGGTGCGATCCCCGTGCGCAAGGTCTCCCTGAACAAGGTGACGGTCGGCGACGTGACGATCTACAACGTCGAGGCGATCGTCGTCCCGCAGGCCATGCCCATGGTGCTGCTTGGCAACAGCTTCCTCTCGCACTTCCAGATGCACAGCGAGTCGAGCACGCTGGTGTTGGACAAGAAGAACTGACGGGCTCCCCGCCGGGCCTGTGTCAAACGGAAAGAGCTGCCAGCAGGCGCGTGCCGCCCCGCCGGCGGGCGCGCGCCTTGCCGCGACCGCGCGTGCCGCCGGCCCCGGCCGGCCCGTTCGACCCGCGCCCTCCGTGCGCGCAGGAGCTTTCCCATGCAATTTCGTCCCCTGGGCCGCACCGGCCTGCAAATCGCGCCGATCGTGTTCGGCGGCAATGTGTTCGGCTGGACGGCCGACGAGAAGCGCAGCTTCGAGCTGCTCGACGCCTTCGTCGACGCCGGCTTCAACGCGATCGATACCGCCGACGTGTACTCGCGCTGGGTGCCGGGCCACGAGGGCGGCGAGTCGGAGACGCTGATCGGCCGCTGGCTGCGCGCCAACCCCGCACGGCGGCAGCAGGTGCTGCTGTTCACCAAAGTCGGCTCCGACATGGGCGACGAACACAAGGGCCTGGGCCGGCTGTGGATCGAGCGCGCGGTCGAGGACTCGCTGCGCCGGCTCGGTACCGACGTGATCGACCTGTACCAGTCGCACCGGCCCGACCCGGAGACGTCGTACGAGGAGACGCTCGCCACGTACGACCGCCTGATGAAGGCCGGCAAGATCCGCGCGTTCGGCTGCTCGAACTTCGATGCGCGCCAGCTCGCCGAGGCGCAGGACTCGGCGCGCATCAACGACCTGCCGGCCTACCAGACGCTGCAGCCCGAATACAACCTGGCCGACCGCGCGAGCTACGAGGGCCCGCTGCGCGAGCTCGCCATGCAGCAGGGCCTGGGCGTCATCACGTACTACAGCCTGGCCTCGGGCTTCCTCACCGGCAAGTACCGCTCGGAGGCCGACCTCGGCCAGAGCGCGCGCGGCGGCGGCGTGCGCAAGTACCTGAACCCGCGCGGCCTGGGAATCCTGGCCGCGCTCGACCAGGTCGCGCAACGCCATGGCACGCAGCCCGCCGTGGTGGCGCTCGCCTGGCTGATCGGCCGGCCCGGCGTCACGGCGCCGATCGCCAGCGCCACCAGCGTCGAGCAGTTGAAGAGCTTCTCGGCCGCGGCCGGCCTCGTGCTGACCGACGCTGACCGCCAGCAACTGGAGCAGGCCAGCGCGCCAGGGGCCGCCTGAACGGCGTCGCGTCACGCGGCCATGAAAAACGCCGCGGCCCGGTGACGGGACGCGGCGTTCGCCGGTGCGCGCGGCGCCGCGCGTGCCTGTGGGCTCAGCGCTGGCGGCGACGGCGTGCAGCCACGGCGAGCACGCCCAGGCCGGCCAGCAGCAGCGTCATCGAGCCGGGTTCCGGCACGGCGGTCGGGGGCACCGGGATCGGGTTGCCGGCGTCGCTGAAGTCGAACCAGACATAGGCGTTGTCGACGATGCCGGAGATGCCGTCCTTGTTCGAGCCTGCCAGCACGAAGCCGTTCTGCTGGCCGTCGCCGAAGCCGACCGCCGCGGGCTTGCCGCCGAAACCGTCCCGGCCGTCGCTGGCGTTGCCGGTTTCCCACTTCATGTCGCCGTAGAAGAAGCCGATCTGGCCCTCGCCCGCCGGCGTGGCATAGCCCGCGCCGCGGATCACCAGCTGGAAGGTGTCGAGCTTGCCGTCGCGCGAACCGTAGTAGCTGACGTGGTCCCAGGTGATGATCGTCTCGTTGGCGATCGCCTGGTTCACGTAGACCACGCCGCTGTCGGCGTTGCGGGTGTCGACGTCGGCGAAGAACGGCGCGATCAGCGGCTGGCTGGCGCCCTGGGGGCCCGTCGGCGTGAACGCGGCCAGGCCCTCGTCGAACGTGACGTTGCCGTTGTTGTTGATGTAGATCGACGAATAGTCGCCGCCGAAGAAGTTCTGCAGCGTGTAGCCCAGGCCGATGGGGCCGGAGAAGCCGTCGTCGTTGCGGCCGGTCACGTTGCCGATGTTGGCGCCGTTGTCGCCGCCGGTGGTCACGACGACGTGGCCGAAGTCGCTGGTGTAGAGGTGGTCGGTCGGGGTCAGCGCCGAATCGGCGATGGTGGTGACGGCGGCGCCGGCATTGGCGGCGGCCAGCGCGGCGGCAACGCAGGCGAGGGTCTTGTGGAAGAGGCTCACGGGGTTCCTTCATGCAAACGCCACGGGTGTGACGTTCTTCTCGATTTGATCCAGGCGCGATTCTTCGAGAAACGCGATGAACGCGCCACCCCTCATAGTGGTGAACAATGCCCCTGGAATCGCGGTCCGTCCGCGCCCTCGGCGGCTCGTCGCCGGGGTTTCACCGGGCGTCGCAGGGACGTTGTCCGGTCGGTCGCGCTGCCTGATAGTGCGAGGGTCCCCACTCGTCGCGAGACCAGACCGATGACCGACCTCCTCCGCAGACTGCCCGTGCTCGTCCTCGCCAGCGCCGCCTTCGGCGTGCAAGCGGCCGGCGCGGCTCCCGAGCCCGACCTCGCAGCCACCATCGCCGCACTGGACGCCGCCGCCTTCGACGCGTTCAACCACTGCGAGGCCCCGGGCCAGCTCGATCGCTATGCCAGCTTCTTCGCGCCCGACGTCGAGTTCTATCACGACCTCGGCGGCGTCACCTGGCGCCGCGACGACATGATCGCGCAGACCAGGGCCAACGTCTGCGGCAAGTTCCAGCGCGAACTGGTGCCCGGCACGCTCAAGGTGTGGCCCATCAAGGACTACGGCGCGCTCTCCCGCGGCGAGCATCGCTTCTGCCACTACAAGGCGGGTGGCACGACGCATCCCTGCGAGGGCCAGGCCGAGTTCACGATCCTGTGGCACCGCGAGGGCGACAAGTGGACGATCACGCGCGCCTTCAGCTACGGTCACGGCTCCAACTAGCTTCCCGCCGCCGACACTCTTACGCTGACCGGTGAGTCGGGGGAGCGGCGCAACCGGCTCCCGTGGGCCGCTCGCGGCGGGCCCCTCAGGGAGTGGAGGCGGCAAAGGACTCGCGCAGCGAGGCCCCACCCGGAACGGCAACCGGCCTGCAGGCCGGTTGCCTTCGAGCAGCAAGCGACCGCCGCGAAGCGCCCCCTCCTGGGGAGGCTCAATTCATCCACTTGCGGGCGTTGCCGAACATGCGTGCCCACGGGCTGGGCGCGGACGCGTCGCCGCCACTCCAGCTCATCTGCACGTTGCGGAACACGCGCTCGGCGTGCGGCATCAGCGCGGTGAAGCGGCCGTCGGCCGTCGTGACCGCGGTCAGGCCGCCCGGGCTGCCGTTCGGATTCAGCGGGTAGGTCTCGGTGGGCTTGCCGTGATGGTCGACGTAGCGCATCGCGGCATGCACCTTGGCGGCGTCGCCGCGTTGCGAGAAGTCGGCGTAGCCCTCGCCGTGGGCGACGGCGATCGGCATGCGGCTGCCGGCCATGCCCTGGAAGAAGATCGACGCTGAGTCCAGCACTTCCACCAGCGACAGGCGCGCCTCGAACTGCTCGGAGCGGTTGCGCGTGAACTTGGGCCAGTCCTGCGCGCCCGGGATGATGGGCGACAGCGCCGCCAGCATCTGGCAGCCGTTGCATACGCCCAGTGCGAAGGTGTCCCGGCGTCCGAAGAAGGCTTCGAACTGCTGCGCCAGCACCGCGTTGAACATCACGGAGCGCGCCCAACCCTCGCCCGCGCCCAGCGTGTCGCCGTAGCTGAAGCCGCCGCAGGCCACGAAGCCGTTGAACTGGTCCAGCGTGACGCGGCCCGAGTGCAGGTCGCTCATGTGGACGTCGTAAGTGTCGAAGCCGCCCTGCGCCATCGCGTAGCTCATCTCGAGGTGGCTGTTGACCCCCTGCTCGCGCAGGATCGCCACCTTGGGCCGCGCCAGGTTCAGGAACGGCGCTGCGACGTTCTCTTTCGGATCGAACGTGAGCGCGACGTGCAGGCCCGGGTCGCCCGGCTGGCCCGCCAGGGCGTGTTCGCTGTCGGCGCAGGCCGGGTTGTCGCGCAGCTTCGCGATACGCCACGACGTATCGTCCCAGGCCTGCTGCAGCTCGTGCAGCGGCTTGGTGAACACGGCCTTCGCGTCGCGCCAGACCTCGACGACGCCGCGGTCGTTGGGCTTGCCGATCACGTGGCTGTGCGCGGACAGCCCGTGCGCGCGCAGCACGCCGATGGCCGCGTCGCGCTGCGCCGCAGGCACCTGCAGCACGGCGCCGAGTTCCTCGTTGAACAGCGCCTTCAGCGTGAGTTCGTCGCGGCGCGCGCCCACTTGCGCGGCCCAGTTCTTCGCATCGCCGGCGTCGGCGCGGCTGTCGTCGATGCCGTTGCCCTCGGTGACCAGCATGTCGACGTTCAGGCTCAGGCCGACGTGGCCGGCGAACGCCATCTCGCAGGCGGCCGCCCACAGGCCGCCGTCGCTGCGATCGTGGTAGGCCAGCAGCAGTCCGTGGGCACGCAGCGCGTTGACGGCATCGACCAGCGACACCAGCAGCTTCGGATCGTCGAGGTCCGGCACCGCATCGCCGAACTGCTGCAGCGTCTGCGCCAGCACCGAGCCGGCCATGCGGTTCCGGCCGCGGCCGAGGTCGACCAGGATCAGCGCGGAGTCCTCGCGCGCGAGCTCGGGCGTGCGCGTGCCGCGCACATCCGCCACGCTCGCGAACGCGCTGACGATCAACGACACCGGCGCCACGACCTGCTTCGTCCTGCCCTCGTCCTGCCACTTCGTGCGCATCGACAGGCTGTCCTTGCCCACCGGCACGCTGACGCCGAGTGCCGGGCAGAGCTCCATGCCGACCGCGCGCACCGTGTCGTACAGCGCCGCGTCCTCGCCGGGCTCGCCGCAGGCCGCCATCCAGTTGCACGACAGCTTGACGCGCGGCAGTTCGATCGGCGCGGCCAGCAGGTTGGTGATGGCCTCGGCCACCGCCATGCGGCCCGAGGCCGGCGCATGCACCGACGCGAGCGGCGTGCGCTCGCCCATGCTCATCGCCTCGCCGGCGAAGCCCTTGAAGTCGGCCAGCGTGACGGCCACGTCGGCCACCGGCACCTGCCACGGGCCCACCATCTGGTCGCGGTGGGACAGGCCGCCCACGGTGCGGTCGCCGATGGTGATCAGGAAGCGCTTGGACGCCACCGTCGGATGGCGCAGCACGTCGAGCGCGGCGTCTTCCAGCTTCACGGCGGACAGGTCGAGCGGCTGCCCGGCGCGCTCGACGCGCGTGACGTCGCGCAGCATCTTGGGCGGCTTGCCGAACAGCACGTCCATCGGCATGTCGATGGCGCGGTCGCCGCCGGCGCCGTCCTCCAGCACGAGCGACTTCTGCTCGGTGGCGCGGCCGACGACGGCGAACGGGCAGCGCTCACGCTCGGCGAACGCGGTCAGCAGCGGCAGCGACTCGGGCGCGATCGCCAGGACGTAGCGCTCCTGGCTCTCGTTGCACCAGATCTCCTTGGGCGCCAGGCCGGATTCCTCCAGCGGCACGGCGCGCAGGTCGAACGCGGCGCCGGTGCCCGCACCTTCCGCCAGTTCGGGGAACGCGTTGGACAGGCCGCCCGCGCCCACGTCGTGGATCGCCAGGATCGGGTTGGCCGCGCCCAACTGCCAGCACTGGTTGATGACTTCCTGCGCGCGGCGCTGGATCTCGGGGTTGCCGCGCTGCACGGAGTCGAAGTCGAGCGCCGCCGTGTTGGTGCCGGCCGCCATCGAGCTGGCGGCGCCGCCGCCCATGCCGATGCGCATGCCCGGGCCGCCCAGCTGAACCAGCAGCGTGCCGGCCGGGAACTCGATCTTGTGGGTCAGGTCGTCGCGGATCGCGCCCAGGCCGCCCGCGATCATGATGGGCTTGTGGTAGCCGCGCGTGACGCCCGCCACGTCCTGCTCGAACACGCGGAAGTAGCCGGCCAGGTTCGGGCGGCCGAACTCGTTGTTGAACGCCGCGGCGCCCAGCGGGCCGTCGATCATGATCTGCAGCGCGCTGGCGATGTGCTCGGGCTTGCCCACCGGCGAGCGTTCCCACGGTTCGCTGGTGCCGGGCAGGTGCAGGTTGCCCACCGAGAAGCCGGCCAGGCCGGCCTTGGGCTTGGAGCCGCGGCCGGTGGCGCCCTCGTCGCGGATCTCGCCGCCGGAGCCGGTGGACGCGCCCGGGAACGGCGAGATCGCCGTCGGGTGGTTGTGCGTCTCGACCTTCATCAGCACGTGCGCGGTCTCGGCGCGACCCGCATAGCGCGCCGGGCCGTTGACTCCCATCGGTTCGGCGACCCAGCGCTCGATCGCGTGGCCTTCCATCACGGCGGCGTTGTCGGAGTACGCGACGATCGAGTGCTGCGGGTTGAGCTTCTCGGTGTTGCGGATCATGCCGAACATCGAGATGTCCTGCGCCTGGCCGTCGATGACGAACTGCGCGTTGAAGATCTTGTGGCGGCAGTGCTCGCTGTTGGCCTGCGCGAACATCATCAGCTCGACGTCGGTCGGGTTGCGATCCAGGCCCTTGAAGGCGTCGACGAGGTAGTCGATCTCGTCGTCGGACAGGGCAAGGCCGAACTGCGCATTGGCCACGACCAGCGCGTCGCGCCCCTGGCCCAGCAGGTCCACGTGCACCAGCGGCTCGGCGGGTTGCTTGTCGAACAGGTGGACGGCGGCCTCGCGCTCGAAGGCCACGCTCTCGGTCATGCGGTCGTGCAGCATCATGGCGGCCGCCTGCAGCTCCTGCCCGGAGAGCGACTTGACGCCGCCGAGCAGGCCCGTCTTGACCGTCAGGCGATATTCGGTGACGCGCTCGACACGATGCAGCGCCAGGCCGCAGTTGTGCGCGATGTCGGTGGCCTTGCTGGCCCACGGCGAGACGGTGCCCAGGCGCGGCATCGTCACCACCAGCACGGAATCGGCGGCGTCGCCGGCCGGGCCCTCGTACGCGTCGCCGTAGCGCAGCAGGCTGGCCAGCTTGCGCATGGCGTCGGGCTGGACGGCCTCGTCGGTCCAGACCCAGTGCACATGCCGCGCCGCGACCCCCGTGATGCGCGACGAGACGGACTGCAGCTTCGGCAACAGCGCCTGGGCGCGGAAGGCGGACAGGGCGTTGCCGCCCTCGAAGTGGAGCAGGTGCTTTTGCGTGGGGGACGACATGCGGTGTGGGCTCGCAGAGGGGAGGATGGGGTGTGCTTTTCGGCCTGGTGGGCGGCTTCGTGGGCCGTTTTCCGGGCTTCGTGGCCTACGACACGGGGTCGGGCTCAGCAGAATCCCTGATTTTAGGGCCTGTGGAGGTGGTTGCGAGCTCTAGGGTGGGCACGACTCACCGGGGGAGTCTTTTTTGTTCGTGTCCCCCGTCGGCCTTCGGCCTCCTCCTCCTTTACCTCACAAAAAAGACTCCCCCGGCTCGCCGTGCCGCGCATGGCATGCCTGCAGACAACATTCGCAGAGGAGAGACCTCCGGGTTTTTGGAAAGGATCTGGTATCGACGGGCCATCGAGGCCGCATCGATGCCCGCGGCCGGCACCCTCGTCGGGCACTGGGCCTGACGCGAAACGCGGACCAGTTGGCCAGCGCTCCTTCTCGTGATCGACGATGGGGGCGCCTCGCGTAGAAAGCCAGGTCGGCACCGCGAAGCGTTGTTCGCGTCAAGCCCGGCGCCCTGACGGGCCGATGGCCGCGGGCCTCGTCGCGGCCTCGATGGCCCGACGAGGCCAAGCCCCTCAAAATGCCAGCACTTCCCTCCCCCGCGAATGTTGAACGCCGGCATGCCATGCGCAGCACGACGGCTCGGGGGAGTCTTCGCAGCGAGGTAAAGGAGGAGGAGGC
>Ga0209646_1000158_pt1 | contig 92980 bp, 77 predicted proteins | sample AraplaL_Col_mTSA_FD_184259 | JGI IMG/M metagenome (GOLD analysis project Ga0209646, IMG submission 184259) | Arabidopsis root microbial communities from the University of North Carolina, USA - plate scrape CL_Col_mTSA (SPAdes) (version 2) | ecosystem: Host-associated > Plants > Roots >...
AACAGCTGAAATTTTATTATGATTATAACAGCGCATCCCTGCTCACGGAATCACGAAAGGCATTGGACCTGGTAGCCGGCGTGCTGAAACGGAACCCTGACTGGAAGCTGGTGATCGCCTCTTATGCTGACAGCCGCGGCCCTGATCAGTATAATACGGATCTGTCGGCCTTACGTTGTTATGCGGTAATAGACTACCTCGTTAACAAAGGCATTGATCCCAAGCGGCTGTATTATACCAATAAAGGTGAGCAGGATCCTGTGAACAAGTGTAAGGATGAGGTGCCCTGCTCGGAAGAGGAATATAAACAGAACCGGCGCTCAGAGCTGAAGGTCCGCTGGTAAATATAAAAGAAGCCGCCTCAGGGCGGCTTTTTTGTTGGTACCGGTTGGGTTTAATTATTTATTTTTCTGCAGGGTTATGGTCATTGAATCATGCCCCTGCATGCAGCTGTCTGCGCAGCTGGTATGCTCCACTTCATATTTGCCCCTGAGCTGTGGATGTTTATCCGGCTTGCCACGCATAGCAATTAACAGCAGGGGGATATAAATAATAGAAAGCCGTACCGCTGTTTTTAAATATTTGGAAACATGAAGCGGGGGCAGCTGATCTTTTGCTGAAAAAAAGAACTCCTTTAACCGGTTAAATTCTATGAACAGGAAATACAAGGTGCCGGCCATCATGATGGAGGCGTGAACGACCACGCTGATACCGATCTGGTAAAAAATATCCATCAGTAAAATGTTTGCCAGCACGGGCAGTAGTATGAAAACGCCTGCCAGTCTTGTTCTACGGAACAGCAGCAGCATGGCTCCGGTTAGCTGGGCTCCGGCAATAATACAGGCAAAGGGATAAGAGTAGCTGAAAAAAGCCCAGAATATATCCTGCGGCGAAAAACTACTGTAAGGCTGGTCCAGCTTGCCCTGCGGCATAACAAGCTGCAGATGAAAAATTTTTTCCCATCCAAAGGTAGCCAGGTCAAATGCCACACCATAACGTAAAAGGCCTTGCCAGAAAGCCAGGGTAGCCGGATTATGGGTTTTCCGGATCTGCCAAATAATCGCATAAATTATAGCCGCAGCCAGCAGCAGAAAGGGTGCGATACCGGTCATCCTGGTTGGGATCCATGCCCGCAGGAAGGTGAAGCTTATGCGCAAGGCGGAAGCGCCAATAACTAATCCCGCCAGCGTGCAGGTAATGAATTTCTTGAAGAAGGGGATCTGCTGCATACAATATAAAGCGGGTTGATAAATATAATATTTAGAAGGAGATGCAGGGGAAAAGATTTTCCATAATGGATTATCATTTACCTTTAGAAGGCAGGCAGGGCGTACCAGCGCTTTCCGCTCAAAATAACCAGTTAAAATCCCGTTCGATGCCTCATGATCACGAAACAAGCCCCGGCCCTTCCAGGGGAAGGGCAGCCGCCCATAACAGCTATACAACCGGTATTACCGCACCCGCTATTACACCCTATCAGTTATTAAAAGAAGGAGGCCCGGCCAGCGCCACACCATTTGTGCTGCAGAAAGCTCCCGTTTCAGGGCAGCCCGCCCCGGGCCGGTTTGTGCTGCAGCAGGGCAGCATGAATGAAGGGCAGCCGGTAACGCAAAAAGCGCCGTTCCAGTTAAAGAAGATCCCTTTTAATGGGGAGGATGGAGAGCAGCTGGATACAGAAGAACCGCATAAAATCACAAACTATGTTATCTCCTTATTAAAACAGGGCAACAAACAGGAAGTAGACAGGCTGGTGCTGCACCTGTCAACGACCAGTGACAGGGCAAGCGATTACGAGGGCCTTAACCAGGCGCAATATGTGGCAAGAAGTATTAAACAGCTGCTAACAGCCTGGAAAATTAAACAGCAAACACCGGAGCATGTGCCGCAGCAAACAGTACCGCAAATAGTTCCGCAAATAGTACCGGTGGATGATGGACCTGTTTTAAATGCCTTGAAAACAAGGAATGTAATATTAGCCGGCGAAACGCACGGGATGGAAGGAGTAGAGGGAAAGGAAAAACAGGTATGGGGTGAAAAGGGTATACAGGTTGTATATGAGAACGGAGTTATAAAAGCAGAGGAAGGCCCTGTAAGCCCGGATCCTGGAGCTTTCCGCATCCTGTATTTTATGGAGCAATTTTACGAGGCTTTGCTTGCCTATAAGAGGGGGGAAGCGGGTGCTAAAGATTTAATGGAAGATGCCTACGCAAGATGTATGAAGGAGCATGGCGACTATCTGCCTGAACAAATAGAAGCCGGATTAGCTTATAAAGGGAAGCCTATCATGTCTTATAAAAGGTTAGAAGAATATAAGACTATTATGTATAAGACCCTGGAGCTGGCGGACAAGTATGCGAACGACAGGGGAAAATTCTTTAGCCTTAAAGAGGTCGGTGGCCCGGCTGGTGAAATGCTTGGGTTAATGGATGATATAAAAGAAGCAGCGGGGAGGGGCGAAGCAGACACTGCCCCCATTATGCGCGAGCTAAGATCAGATGTGATGTACAATTCAATCATAAAGGATCTGCGTACCACAGCCAAAACAATATATAAAGTAGGTAATAACCATGTGCTGGATATAGGGAAGAAAGTGGATCTGGCCACCGTTAACTGGATCTTTAAACAGGATGATTACCTGGCAGAGCTGGAGCGGCTGTGGAAAGCAGGAAGTAAGTAATATGGCATAGCGGTGCGCAGCTGCTCCGCGGTTATGGTAATAAATTCTCACTATGTAGAGCGGGCATGACCTTAAATGTTCATCACTTCTGCCGATTACGGGTGTGTGGCATACCTGCTTACAGTGCGGAATAACATTTGATTGAGGATACGTATTAACATTACTGTTCGTGGCTGGGATGATAAGGTTAGTGTGGAACGTTGATGTATGGGCCGGTGATCTATAGGGTTACCGGCCCTGCTTGTGATCATAGCTGATAAATATCTGAATTTATGGATAGCTCTGATATACAGATCACTGATCTAAAGCGGATCTTATTCGGCGATGCGCCGGTTGAATTTTTGATAGAGGTTATAGTACGAACCACCATTATTTACTTCATTTTACAGCTGATCATACGCCTGCTTGGTAAACGGATGTCGGGGCAGGTTACCATCCTGGACCTGGCCATTACTATCATGCTGGGCGCCATTGTGGCGCCACCCACCCAAATGCCGGAGCGGGGAATTGCACAGGGGATTATGATCCTGTTCCTGGTATTGGCCTGCCATCATCTTGTTACACGCTGGGGAACTAAAAATGAAAAGTTTGAAAAGCTTACCCATGGCACATTAGCAGTTTTTGTGAAAGAAGGAATGCTGGAGCTGGATGAATTAAAAAAGAGCAGGATCTCCCATGCACAGCTCTTTGCTGTATTAAGGCAAAAGAAGATCTATAACCTCGGCCAGGTAAAACGGGTATACCTGGAAGCATGCGGTGTTTTTTCTGTATATAAAAATGATCGTCCCAAACCAGGACTTGCGTTATTGCCACCGGGTGATGATGGCGCGCAGGCGCAGTTCCTTGATAAAAGCAGAGAATACTATGCCTGTACTAATTGCGGGAAAGTGGAAAAGGTGCAGGAGCAAGAAAAGCCGGGTAAATGCGGGCGTTGTGCAAATGAAAAATGGGATAATGCAGTTATCATTAAATAAAGTATATGAAATCCTGGGAGATACATTTGAGTGACTGGTCGCGTATTGTGTTTGGAAATGTTCCACCGGTTTTTTTTGTTGAGGTAATATTCAGGGTCGTATTTACTTTTATACTGCTCATATTCAGTATGCGCTTAATGGGCAAGCGCCTTTCCGGGCAGCTGGACCGTAGTGAGATCACGGCTATGTCGGCGTTGGCAGCAGCTATTGGCATTCCCATCCAGGCGCCTGACCGCGGGCTTTTGCCTGCGCTGGCAGCGGCGCTGATAGTAGTAGTAGTTCAGCGGATGTTAGCTGCAAGATCTTCCACCAACGAACGCTTTGAAACAAAGCTGCAGGGGCATATAGACACGCTTGTAATAGATGGTGTGCTGCAACCGGAGATCATGAACAAGACCAGGGTCTCCCGGGATCGCATTTTTTCACAGCTGCGGTCTATGGAGATCACTCACCTGGGCAGTGTAAGCCGCCTGTATTTTGAAGCAAGCGGAAACTTCTCCCTGGTGGAAGCAGCAGCTCCTGCACCCGGCCTTACTATTCTGCCGGAGGTAGATCCGGGTTTCAGGGCAGACCTTAATTACATGACCGATCAAAGTGTATGCACATATTGCGGGAAGCATGCACCTGAGAAAAATGCAGTACGTTGCAATAATTGCGGACATGAGGAATTTGCATACCCTTGTAATCCATGCCAGACTATAAAGAAGTAATATCAGCGTTTAGTCCTTATCTGTTTTTTCCTTGAACATCTTATAGTCTTCAGGTCCCTGTTGTAAAGACCAGCGGTGAGTAAGCAGGTAGGATGGGGCCACTTCACCTTTTAAAATAAGATCAAAGAGCTGTGGAAAGCAGAGATTATGTGTCCGGATAGGAGCGTCCTTCAAATTTCATTGTGATGATAATTAGCCAGAGCTAAACAGGATAATTAACGCAGGCTAAAAAAACTAGAAAAGTGGAAAATACTGAATATATTTACTCTATAAAATCTGTGGACTAAACATACTATTGGATTAACATCAACCTATATTAGAACGATTATGAAAAAATTACTACCTCTTTTTGCCTTCTCTTTTCTCCTGGGCAACGCCGTATTTGCGCAAAAAGTAATAACCGGCGTGGTCAGGGGAGAGAAGGGATCCCCTGTACCTGGCGCCACCATTAGCCTCAGGGGCTCTACCAATCATGCCATTGCAGATAATAAGGGACATTTTAGCCTGCAAACGTACGCACCTTTTCCCCTTACACTGGCTGCAAGCGCCATTGGCTTTGCCACCCGTGAGATCGAAGTGACCGAACAAAACCAGGGTGCAGTAGCGATCACTCTTACTATAGACAATCGCCTGCTGAACGAAGTATCCGTTACAGCGCGCCGCCGTAATGAAAAAATTCAGAGCGTACCCATTGCCATTTCCGTTGTGCGCGGCAGCACCATCGAAGAAAGCGGTGCATTCAACGTAAACCGCGTGAAAGAGCTCATCCCTTCCGTTCAGCTTTATTCCTCCAACCCGCGTAATACCACGCTTAATATCCGCGGCCTTGGCTCCACCTTTGGCCTTACCAACGATGGCATTGAGCCGGGAGTTGGTTTTTACCTGGATGGTGTATATTATGCCCGTCCTGCCGCTACTACATTTGATTTTATGGATGTAGAGCAGATCGAAGTGCTACGCGGTCCACAGGGTACGCTGTTCGGCAAGAACACTACGGCAGGCGCACTGAATATCACCACCCGCAAGCCATCTTTTTCTCCGGGCGCCAGCGCTGAAGTAAGCTATGGCAACTATGGCTACATACAGGCAAAAGCTTCTGTTACCGGCGCCATTGCCAGCAAGCTTGCAGGCAAGATTGCCTTCTCCGGCACACAGCGGGATGGAACCATCTATAACGTAGCGTCCCTGAAATATGTGAACGACCTTAATAACATTGGCGGACGCGCACAGCTGCTGTATACGCCCAGTGAAAATGTTAACATTACGCTCACGGGAGATGCCGCTAAACAACGCCCCGAAGGATATGCACAGGTAATAGCGGGTGTTGTAACCACCAAACGTGCTGCCTACCGGCAGTTTGACGCCATTATCGCGGATCTCAATTACCAGCTGCCCAGCCGCAATCCTTTCGACCGGTTGATCGATCACAATACCACCTGGCGCTCCGGCAATGATCAGGGAGGCTTATCCCTGAATGTGGATGCAAAGATCGGTGGTGGTACACTAACTGCCACCACCGCCTGGCGTTACTGGAAGTGGGATCCATCCAATGATCGTGACTTCACCGGTCTGTCGGTGCTCTCACTCTCTCAGGCCACCTCCAAACACCATCAATGGTCACAGGAAGTACGGTATGCAGGTAACTTCTCTTCCAAACTAAGTGGCGTGATCGGTGTTTTTGCGATCGGGCAGGACCTGAAATCAGATCCTGTACAAATAGAAGAATCCGGGTCTGCGCAATGGCGCTTTTCACAAAGCACCACCAGCGAACTATGGAAAACACCAGGATTGCTGGATGGATTTGGCATCCGCACTACCTCCCGCCTGCAAACATGGAGCACTGCGGTGTTCGGACAATTGGACTGGGCTATTACAGACAAGCTGCATATATTGCCCGGCCTGCGTTATAATTATGACTATAAAAAAGTGGACTTCAACCGCAAAACATATGGCGGTCTGCAAACCACCGATTCGGCCCTGCTGGCATTAAAAGCCATTGTGTACACAGACCAGGTGTTTAACGTAAAGACAGACAACACCAACCTTTCCGGCCAGCTAACCGTTTCCTTTAAAGCCAATGATAACATCAATACATACGCAACTTTTTCCACCAGCTATAAACCGGTAGGCCTGAACCTGGGCGGCCTTCCTACCTCCAAGGGCCAGCCCATGCTGGAGCTGGCAGAGATCAAGCCGGAATATGTGCAGCACTATGAAGTGGGCATTAAAACAACGCCGTCCGCTTCCTCTACGCTGAACCTGGCTGTTTATAACACAGAGATCAGGGATTTCCAGACGCAGGTACAAACCGCTGAACTGGGCGTGAACCGGGGCTACCTGGCCAATGCAGAAAAAGTGCGGGTGCGCGGCGCTGAGCTGGATGGTAACATCCGGTTTAACAATAACTTCTCCCTTTTTGGCGCAGCCGCTTATACGGATGGTAAATACAGATCTTTTGTAAACGCACCGGTACCGTTGGAAGAAACCGGCGGTCCAAGCGCATTCAAAGACATTTCCGGCAGCAGGCTGCCCGGCATCTCCAAATGGACGGTAACCCTGGGTGGCGAAGCATCTACCGGCGGCAAGTTCCTGGGCCAGGGTGGAAGATATTTCCTGGCACTGGATGGATATTACCGTTCTGAATTTTCATCCAGCCCGTCACCTTCACCCTTCCTGAATGTAGACGGTTACGCACTGTTCAACGGCAGGCTGGGTTTCCGTGCAACAAAAGGTGTAACAGTATTTATATGGGGCCGCAACCTGCTTAACAAGGATTATTTTGAACAGCTGCTGGTAGCAGCCGGTAATGCCGGGCAGTATGCTGCAGTGCTGGGCGATCCCAGAACGTATGGTGTAACACTGCGTTACGTTTTCAGTCCTGCAAACTAGGGGAGCGCTCTTGATAAATGTTAGTCTATTAATTTTGTAGACTAATTAATTTGTTTAATTTCGCTCATCAGCATTTTGTTTTTATTATACTAAATAACGGTAGCCCAATGAAGATCTCATATCTGAAAGCCGCTATGTTCGCAGCTTTCGCCGGCCTTTTTCCTGATGCCTATGCGCAGCAGCCGCTTAGCAAAGCCGCCGGCAACAATTTAACCCTCACGGTTGATCTAAGCCAGCTTAGCTACCCGGTGGAGAAGCTGTTTTTTACCTATTACAACACTACCACTAAATTCAGGTATACAGACAGCGCAGCTGTTGGCAGCCAAAAGGTGGTATCTTTTAAAACGGCTGTTGCTGAACCCATTCTGGCGCAGCTACGGGTGCTGCCTTCAGCAGATGGAGGCCAAAGCTCCTATCGCCGCGATAACTATAGCCTGTATATAGAGCCGGGAAAGCTGACCGCAGTAGCCAAGGATTCCCTTGGTAATACACAGGTTACCGGTTCTGCTTCCCATAAAGATTACCTGGCCTTACAGGCAAAGGCAGCGGTGTATGAAGATCAGTTTGAAAGCCTTTACAAGGAATATGGCGCTGCAAGAAAAAGCAAAGACGTACAGCGGGAAACGGCTATACAAAAGCAAATAGATTCAGTGGAAAACCAGGTAAATGAGAAGGTGTATAAAGAATTTGTGCGCACACATGGTAAACGTTCTGCGGTAGCGCTTTATGCCCTGGCCCAATACACGGGGTATTCCATCGATCCTGTAAGGGCGCAGCCTGTTTATGACCTGTTGGGACCTGCTGTAAAAGAGCTGCCTGCCGGGAAAGCCTTTGCAAAAAGGATCGAGATCGCAAGGCATTTACAGATCGGGCAACCGGCTTTTCCTTTTACGCAGAATGATACGCTCGATAAACCGGTTAGCCTGGCCTCTTTCAGGGGGAAATATGTATTGATCGATTTCTGGGCCAGCTGGTGTGGGCCCTGCCGCGCAGAGAACCCCAATGTGCTGGACGCTTTTAATAAGTATAAGGACAAAGATTTTACGGTTTTGGGTGTTTCCCTGGACCGTCCCGGTCAAAAGGAAAGATGGCTGAAAGCCATTCACGATGATGGTTTAACCTGGACGCATGTATCTGACCTGAAGTTCTGGGATAATGAGGTGGCAAAGCTATATGATATCAAGGCCATCCCGCAAAACTATCTCGTAGATAAAGAAGGAAAGATCATTGCCAGGGATATCCGTGGAGAGCAGCTATTGGCCACACTGGAAAAGCTGGTAAAATAATGTAAAATTTTAAATCATAAACCGACGAAGGAGGTTCATAGAGACCATTTAAAAGACTTTACGTACGAGATAAATGTAAAAGTAGAATGTCGGGAACATAAGTCTATACTTGAACCATGGCATTCTACTTTTACATTTTAAATTTTATATTTATGATTTTACATTCTTTTTAGTCAGCCTCTTTTTTATTTCTTTTTAGCGCCCCGTGTTTTAGGTTTGCCATACTTCTTCATCATTTTATCAGCATGCCGGATCTTCACATTCACCTTTTTGTTCTTCGCTGATTTCTCATGAAAGGCAGCGCCCACATCTTCGCGCTTGCGTTGTTTTAACACGATGTTGGGCACAATAAATTCCGGTTCTTCCTCTTTTGTATGTTTGTCCGAGATCTCCAGGTTTTCAGGTAAAGGCAGCTCGGGGATCTGATAATTCATCAGGGTCTCTGCTTTTGTACGCAGCGGCTGCTCCTGCGCTGAAATGAAGCTGAGCGCTATTCCTTTTTTATCCAACCGGCCGGTACGGCCAATACGGTGAATATAGCTTTCAGGCAGCTCCGGCATATCAAAGTTGATCACATGCGTTACCTCTGAAATATCCAGCCCGCGCGCAATAATATCTGTAGCGATCAGCACCCTGTAATTGCCTTCCTGGAATTGTTCTATGGTGTTAAACCGGTGATTCTGTTCCTTGTTGGAATGGATCACACCTATCTTATCCGGAAACTCTGCAGCCAAAGGCTCATACAGCTCATCCGCCAGTTTTTTGGTAGATACAAATACCAGCACTTTCGTCATATCCGCCTGCTCGCGGATCAGGAGCTCCAGCAGGTTCACTTTTGTATAGAAGTTGGGAACAAGGTAGGCATGCTGACTGATATTTGTTAAAGGAGTGCCGGTAGGCGCTGCTTCAATCGTAACAGGACTATTAAAGAAAGTATCCATCAGGGCTTCCACCTCCGGTGTGATGGTAGCTGAAAAAAGAAGGTTTTGCCTTTTTACAGGCAGCAGATCCAGGATCTTCACCAATTGAGCGCGAAAGCCAAGGTTCAGCATTTCGTCCATCTCATCTATCACCAGTTGTTTAATGGCTTTCAATTTTAATGAGCCGCTCAGCACAATATCTACCAGTCTGCCCGGTGTGGCCACCACCACATCCAGCTTACCCGCTGCGGTAGCCATTTGCGGGTTCATATTTACACCGCCATAAAAACCGGCTACTGCTACGCTCATGTAACGTGTAAGTCTTTTAACAGATTCCTCCACCTGCAGCACCAGCTCCCGGGTAGGCACAATAATCAGGATCTGTGGAAACCTGTCTTTGGTGAAAGACCACATACGCAGGCAGGGCAGCAGGTAAGCGAACGTTTTACCGGTACCTGTTTGCGCAATGCCACACACATCCCGGCCCGACATTGTTACGGAAAATACCCTGCTTTGAATAGTGGTAGGCGTGGTGAAATTAAGATCCTTCAGCGCTGCCAGTAAAGGTTTATTCAGATTTAAATCCTCAAAAGTCATATGAACCAATAGAAAAATGAACTACAAAAGTAGCGTTATTCCCGGGTTAGGCGAAATTCATATTGATCTTTCAGGAGAGGTTAAAGCGTGCGGATTGATCCATGTGAGCTGAAAATGCCAGTGGGAGGGCATAGATGCAGTGCCCCCCAATTACAGAGGGCACTGCAAACTATAATTAATACAACCTGTAAAACAGTGTTTTCCCATTACCGGTACCGGTGCTGCCGGTAATAGTAATATGACCGGTATTTCCGTTTCCATCATAACCGGAGGCCATGTTATAGCTGGATGTGCAGTTTGTAACAGTATGCGGCACACTCTGTCCGGAGCTGCCCAGCTTAAAGCCGTTGCCATCACCATTGCCGCCATACCCGTTGTTAGTGGCAGTACAATTCGTGATCGTAACAGTAGAAGGCTGTCCGTACAGGTCCCAGCCATCATCTGAATTATGATTGGCAGTGCAGTGATCAAACTTGTTACCTGCACCGGCTGATAATTTGCAGGCAAAACCATCTGCATTTTCACCACCGTTCTGCGTATCATAATTGTCGTTGGACTTACAGTAGCTCACGTTATTATGATGCGACTGGTTGTAGATCTGCAAACCGGAATCGTGATTGCCGGAAGTGGTAACGTTATAAACATAGTTATAACCGCCATACTGGAATACCAGCCCGCAATCAGGAGCATTCTTAATAGTCATGTTAGTAATGTTCCAGTAGCTCCCGTTACATTTTACCCCCCAGCCGGATGAGATGCCGGAACAATCCAGCGTACCGCCGGTGAAATTTATCTTGGAGCTGGAAGTACCGCTGTTAAGCAGCTGTAAGGTGCTGGTAAGTTTAATAGTGCCGCTTACAGTAATGATATCGCCCGGCGCTGCTGCTTTTATAGCAGCTTTCAGGGCGGTTTCTGTAGTTACGGTTACGCTGGTGGCAGCTGCAGTAACAAGTGTGGCCGTAGATGAAGCCAGCTTTTCGTCAGCAGTGTTTGGGCTTACTCCATTGTTCTTCTGACAGCCGGCAAATGCAATGCACAGCAAAGTAATAAGGGTTCCATTTTTCATAACAGTGGGTTTTAATTATTAGAAGATAGTAATTAGGGTAAGCTGAAATTCAGTAATTAATTGATAAGTTGATTACCACCGCACTGTTTTATTTACGCAATCGTTATCGGCAACGATTGCACGAAAGAACCCTTATGTTATTGTGCTGCCTACTCAAAAAACGGCACCCCTGGTATCGCATATTTCTTCATACCGGCTTCATTGATCTCCACACCAATACCCGGTTTATCCGATACCGTTATAAAGCTGTCTTTCACCCATTCGCCATCATAGGTAACGATCTCTTTAAACATAGGTTGTGTATGAAAATAAGATTGCCATTCCATGATCATGAAGTTGGGCACGGATGCACAAACATGTGCACAGGCCATGGCGCCCAGGAAAGAGGCTACCATGTGGGGTGCAAAAGGAACATAGTATAAATTGGCCAGGTTGGCAATACGCTGTCCTTCTCCCAGTCCGCCGCATTTTTGCAGATCCGGCATTACAATATCCACGGCGCCTGTTTCCAGCATTCTCCGGAAACCATAGGCCAGGTAATGGTTTTCACCGGCGCAAATAGGAGTGCTCGTTGATTCGGTGATGAGCTTATAGGCTTCTACATTCTCAGCCGGTATCGGTTCCTCCAGCCACATCAGGTTCAGGGGCTCCAGTCTTTTTGCAATGGCCTGTGCGGTTACCGCATCATACCGTCCGTGCATGTCGGCACAGATATCAATTTCAGGACCTACGGCCTGGCGGGCGGCGCTCAGCTGGTCGTACATGCGTTGCAGTTCGGCAGGGCTGGCCGTCCAGTTATAACGGTCGTATTTGTTAGGATCGTTGGCCTGATCAAGATCGAACTTAATAGCATTGAAGCCCATATTTTTTGCTTTCGTGGCTGCTTCCGCAAAATCTGCCGGTTTGGGCAGGCGTTGCTGGTACAAAGCAGTATCGCAATACACACGTACCTTATCCCGGAACTTGCCGCCCAGCAGCTGGTACACGGGCAATTGCAGCGCCTTGCCGGCCAGGTCCCACAAGGCTGCTTCTATGGCTGATAATACGGCTACATACATGCCTGACTGCGCCCCCTGGAAGAAACCTGATTTGCGGACATCCTCAAACAGGCGGTTTACATTTAAAGGGCTCTTTCCTTTGATGCGCTCACCGAAATTCTTTACCAGGTAATAGGTACCGGGAATGGCATCCACGCCTTCGCCGCATCCCCATATGCCCTGGTTGGTATATATTTTTACAAACAGGCTGCCCAGGATGTAACCGCATTTCACTTCCGTGATCTTGAGGTTGGAGGGAGCGGAGGCTTTAGGAGCCCGGTTTATAGCTTGCTCATATCCCTGTCCAAAAGCAGGTAATGCAGTGAGGGGCGCCATGGCGGCTGCTATGGCAGCTTTGGTTATAAAAGATCTTCTTGATGTTGGATTGGTCATTTATATAGTGTTTTTTGGGTTTACCATGTTCTTCCTTTCAAAAATTCCTGTATCTGGCTGCTGGATACAGGCAGATCGTTAATATGATCGTTCAGCCATTTAGAAAAATCTCTTTCTATCTCATCGCTCCAGCGTGAATCGATCTGTCCGGGTGTATATTTTCCCGCGCGCAGCCGTTCATGGCCGAACATATCGCGCAGGCGTACGATCTCGGAGGTTACCACCACCTTTTGTACCAGTTGCGGAGGAATGAAGATCACGCCGCCATCCCGCCCCAGTACCACATCGCCGGGCATTACGGTAGCCTTGCCTATGCGTGTGGGCTGGTTAATGCCGGCAAGCGTGGTATTTAATTCGCCTGCAGGATTATTCAGGTGGTGTGATGGATGATAGCTGCGGAAAAAAGAAGTAAAGGAGCCGATCTCTTTTAATCCTTTGATATCACGGATAGCGCCATCGTATATGATGCCGTTGCCGGTTTTGGCATAAATGGAATTGCCGAGATTATCTCCTACTGTGGGACCATCTTCATACGCATCAAACTGGTCCACCACATACACATCGCGCTTCACCAGCAGGTCAATAGGCCATGAGTTTTGCGATTTCACTCTTTTATCACGCACGCCAAACTGGTCTATGACGCGGTGAAGGTCCGGGCGGCCCGGCACAAAGGTGGCGGTAACGGCGCGGCCTACCAGCACGCTGTCGGGATTAATGGTTTGCCATTCGCCTTCATACTGGTGCTTGTAATTTTCGTTGCGTAATACGGCCCATGCTTCTTCCAGGGTTACCAGCTTCATACGGTCCAGCAGGCTGTCAGGCACTTTGGGCCTGCCATCGGCAAAGCGTTCGCCTTTCCATTCAGGTGTGAGTGCAATAAGCTGCTCGCGGCTGATCTGCTGCGCTTTTATTGAGCCGTATACCCAAAACAGTAATACGGCCGTCAGCCAATATTTTGATCTGTGCATATCAATGGATTTATAATGGTGAAGATGATTGTTGCGTATTTTTTTCAGGTGGATGATTGTGCCACCAGCTGGCGAGGGAAGAGCCGGTGATATTCATTACAGGCCCAAAAATGGCAGGCGCCAGTCCGGCAGTCGCCATCTTGCCCATGGTTAACGCCAGTCCCGAAGCCAGTCCTGCATTCTGCATGCCCACTTCCAGGGCAATGGTGCGGCAATCCCTTTCATGAAAACGCAGCAGCCTGCCCGACCAGTAACCCATGCAGTATCCCAGCACGTTATGGAAAATGGTAGCTACCAGCAATAAAGCGCCTACCTGTAACAGATTATCCCTGCCGGCTGCAGTAATTATAACCAGGATAATGGCAATGCCGGCCATGGATAACAGCGGCATCGCCCTATCAAGCCATTTGAATTTGCCATGTACCAGGTAATGAAAGGCCAGGCCCGCCGTTATGGGAATGATCACGATCTTGGTAATATCCCAGGCCATGTCCCAGAAGTTAATGTTCACAAAGCTGCCACCCAGCAATTGCATAAGCAGCGGGGTTAAAAAGGGCGCTACCACAGTGGAAATGGTAGTAACGGATACGGATAAGGCCAGGTTGCCTTTGGCCAGGTAGCACATTACATTGGAGGCCAGCCCGCTGGGGCAGCAGCCTACGAGTATGATGCCTGCAGCAATTTCGTTGGGAAATTTGAACAGGCTGGCCAGGGCAAACCCTATCAGCGGCATAATCATGTAATGACATACCACTCCTACAATGATGCCTTTTGGCATGCGGATAACATTGGCAAAATCTTTCAGGCTTAATTCCGTGCCCATGCCAAACATGATGATCTGCAAAAGGGGAATGATCAACCCCGATAGCTTGAAGCTGCCGATGGTTTTAAAATGCCAGGGATAGTACATGGCCAGGCTCACTACCGCTATAACCATTAAAGTAAAAGAAAGCCCTTTGAGCAGCGCATGTTGCCGGAAAGCCAGCGCCAGGTTCAGAAAGAACAACAATAAGATCCAGCCGCCCCATTGATGTTGTTGCAGCAGGGCCAGCACCATGTAAATAATTAAGCAAACAGTGGCTGCCAGATAATAGACGGTGGAACGCTTCATACAGTAACAGGTTTAATGGCAGCATATTTCTGCTGCAGGTTGCCAATGGCCTCAAATTCATCAAACAATTTAGTGCTCAGCTTTTCAAAGATGCCGAAGTAGTCGGCATACATGGCATGGTGCTGTTTATCCGGTTCATACACATCGGGCAGGTCCACAATGCGGGCCGCTTCATCCAGCGATCTGTAAAGGCCCATTTCAGTAGCGCTCAGTAACCAGGCGCCAAAGCTTACGCTGTGAAATTCGCGCCGCAGATGCACGGGTTTGTTGAACATATCGGCAATGATCTGGGTGCAGAAAGGAATAGTACCGAAGCTGCCGTTCACCGAAAGGCTTTGGATGGTGCGCTGTTCACCAAGGCTTTTACCAATGCTGTAGATCTCGTACAATATACCTTCAATGGTAGCGCGTATAAAATGTTTGCGTTCATGTTTAATGTTCAGCCCAAAATAAGTACCGCGGGCATTGGCATTCCAGATGGGGGCGCGTTCACCCAGTAAATATGGCAGGAACAAAAGCCCGTCCGAACCTGCCGGTACCTTTGATGCTTCTTCCAGCAGCAGCTGCATGCTGTCCGCTATATCAAAGGGCTTCGTAAAATCGCCGAACTGCCGGACAAACCATTCAAAGATATTTCCGCCGTTATTGGTAGGCCCGCCACTTACATAACAATCGTCGGTAAGCAGGTAATTGAAGAAGCGCATTTGCTCATCTTTCAACACAGTGGGCCCGATTACCCGTACCGCCCCGCTGTCCTCAATGGTAATGGTGGCTTTTCCTTCGCCTTTTACACCGTCGCCCAGTGTAGCCAGGCAGCCATCGCTGGAGCCGATAAGAATTTTTACGTCGGCAGGCAGGCCCAGTGATTGCTGATAAGCCATTTTCAGTTTGCCTGCAGGGGTAAATATAGGCGCCAGCTCAGGCAGCTGGGCCGCTGTAATGCCTGCATACTGCAAAGCATCTGCTTCCCATGCAACGGTATGTATGTTCAGCAAACCGGTGGCAGAAGCAATGCTATAATCTATCAGGTACTTACCTGTTAGCTGGTGAATGATATAACTTTTTATGGAAAGGAATTTACTGGTTTGTTTGAACCGTTCTTTATCCCGGTTCTTTATCCACGCTATTTTCAGCAGGGGCGACATGGGGTGAATAGGTGTGCCCGTGGCTGCGTACAGGCTGGCGCCAAGCGGCGAGCGGCGCAGCTCCTGCGCTTCTTTCTTGGCGCGGTTATCGGCCCAGGTAATGGCGTTGCCGAGCGGGTTACCATTTTTGTCTACTGCCAGTAAGCTATGCATGGCGGCGCTGAAACAAATGCAGGCTACTTTATATTTTTTCGGGTAAATATATTGGTTCAGCAGGTTCTTTATCACATACAAGGTAGTAATAAAGATCTGCTCAGGATCCTGCTCACTATGATCGGGATCAGTATGAAATGTAGGATAATGGCCTTTCATCGAATGGAGGACGTGGCCGCTGAGGTCAAAGGCAAAAACCCTTACCCCGTTTGTTCCCAGCTCAATAGTAATGATACATTCCATGTCTATCGTAATTATTTGTTCTGTAAATGATTTTTTCTGAAGTCACTGGGCCGGTAACCGGTCAGTTTTTTAAAGGTGGTGGAAAAATGTTGCGATGAATAGAAGCCGGTATCCAGCGCTATATCTGTTACGCTGATATCCGGCCGCTTTAATAACTTGATGGCTTCCGAAATACGGATATTGATCAGGTAATTGATGGGTGAAAAACCGGAATAGCTTTTTACACGCTCTGTAAATAATGTAGTGCCCATCCCAACCAGCGCAGCCATTTCTTCTACCGTCCATTGATAGCTCAGGTCGCGGCGCAGGGCCTCTTCAAGGTGCATGAATGTTTTGGGGAAATCGCGGCAGGGATTGTTTTGCGTGGTCATGTGCCGGGTGATCTGTATCAGCAGCTCATCAAGCTGGTGATTAACCCGCGTTTGATAGCCTATTTCATGACCGGACAATTCTGCGTGTATGCATTTAAGTATTTTGCCGGCTTCACTGAACCTGGATAGAACGGGAGTATAGTTTAATAATAATATTTTGCCGATAGCGGCGCCTTCGCTTTCCGATAAGCCGCTCCACTTGCCAGGCAGCAAATGGCCGTTCCCCAGCTTTTGCATGGTGATATGCAGCCAGGAAAACGAGCCGATCTCCAATACACCGTCATCACTGCCAAACAGTACACCGGGTAATACCAGGGCCACATCGCCCGGGTATAAAACATAGGGCTGATGATCAATACGCCATCCGAACTTGCCTTCTGTTATATAATACAGGCGGATGTCTTCTGTGGCTGTGGTAAGGAAGGTGTTGAGCTGAATAGCGCCATTCTTTTTTATACCCAGTTCAGAAATATGCGGGAACAACCTCAATTCTGCCGATTTGCCGCGTTGTAGTACAAATTGATGCATATGGTTTTATCTAAATGCGGGGGAATCAGTTTCATTCGTGGAATACTGTATAAAGAAAAGAAATTTATTCATTAGAGATGTACAAAATTCAACACTGTTCTATTTTGGAAGTTTTTGAGTGTAATACCGGATAATTTGTTGTGCGAACTAAGCCTAAACAACATCCCGTTATGAAAGTACATATCAACGCCAGGCGTCCCTGCCTGACCAGCTTCCGGCTGCTTTTCATTTTTCTTTTATTGCGGTCTGCCGCCTATGCGCAAACAGTTACGGGGACAGTAACTGATGAAAAAGGTGTAAAACTTTACCGCGTTTCTGTGGGGGTAAAAGGAACTACGCATGGAACCACCACAGATACCGATGGTAAATACAGCATTCCTGCTGCAGGTAATGCCACGCTGGTATTCAGCTCAGTGGGATATAAAACAATGGAAATGGGGATTGCGGGGCGTACGGCGCTGGATGTAACCATGACGGAGGAGAACCAGAGCCTGGGCGAGGTGGTGGTTACGGCCCTGGGCATCAGAAAGCAGGCCCGTAGCCTGGGATATTCCGCCACCAGCGTTAAGCCCGAAGAGCTGACGGTGAACCGCACCAGCAATGTAATGAATACCTTACAGGGTAAGGTGGCGGGCCTGAATATTTCATCGCTGGGCACAGGCCCCGGTGGTACCTCCAAGATCCGTATCCGTGGCCAGTCGTCTCTTTCAGGGCAAAACAACCCGCTGATCGTTATCAACGGCGTACCTATTGATAATACTAACTTCAACGACAATATTATTTCAGGAAATGTAAAAGAGGGCGGGGTGTTTGCAGATGGTGGAGATGGTTTATCGAGCATAAACCCGGATGATATAGAAAGCATGACCGTTTTAAAAGGCGCACCGGCATCGGCGCTGTACGGCTCACGCGCTAAAGATGGCGTGATCATGATCACCACTAAAACAAAAGGAAAAACAAAAGGTATTGGCGTTACCTATAACCTGAACTATACCAATGATACCCCATTGGATTTTACCGATTACCAGCGCGAATATGGCCAGGGTGAGGGCGGCGTTCGCCCTACTACTCCTAATCCTACTTCGGGGCAGTGGTCGTTCGGAGAAAAATTTGCACCCGGCATGACGCAGGTGCTGTTCAATAATTTAACGGTTCCATACGAGCCACAGGGCAGCCGTATTAAAGAGTTTTACCGTCATGGTCAGAATGTTTCCAACACGGTAGCCTTTGAAACCAGCAATGATAAAGGCGGCCTGCGCCTGTCGCTGAACAATACGGATAACAAGGGCATCATGCCCAATAATACATTCAACCGTAAGTCCATGAACCTGGGCTTCAGCTACAACCTGGTTGATCAGCTTGTGCTATCCGGTAATATCAACTATTCCAGGGAAGTAAATAAGAACCCGCCGAATATTGCTAACCAGGATAATTCCATTCCTACTTCTTTAATGGCGATGTCGACCTCCATGCCGTTAAGCGTGCTCAATGAGAACAAATACAACGCGGCAGGCAATGAATATCCGTGGTCAAGGTTCACAAACCGCACCAACCCGTATTGGGTGCTGGCAGAGCAGTTCCACAACATTAAACGCGACCGCATTTTTGGCAATGTAGCGCTGAAATATAACATTCTGCCATGGCTTAGTGTACAGGGCCGCTTTGGCCAGGATTACTGGTCGCGCGATGAAGATGTAAATAACTTCCCAACCGGTCAGGCTTCCAGGGCGGCAGCGCCTCCCGGTTTTGTGAACGGTATATATACACAGGAATCGCGCCGCTTCCGGGAAACCAACCTGGATTTCCTGGTGAATGCAAATAAGCAGTTCGGTGACTTGGGCGCAAGCCTGAATGTTGGCGGCAACCGCATGCGCAAAAGGTCCGACATCAATAGAGTGGCAGTAACCGATTTTATAATCAGGGGTTTGTATACGGTGCAGAACGGGCGCGCGAAGGATCCTGTGTATACGCTCACAGAGCAGGGCGTGAACTCGCTCTATAGCTCAGCGGAGCTGAACTGGAAGCAGACCTTTTATTTAACCGGCACAGTGCGTAACGACTGGTTCTCTACACTGTCTCCGGACAACAGAAGCATTTTATATCCATCCGTTTCCGGCAGCTATGTGTTCTCAGAACACTTGCCTGCATTAAGCTGGCTGAACTTCGGTAAAGTGCGGCTGGGTTATGCGGAGGTAGGCAGCGACGGTGATGTAGCGCCTTATTCGGACCGGCTGTTCTATACGCCGAACGCCAACTTTATTACAAATCCCAATGGTGTACCGGTACCGGTAGGCACCAGTAATATCAGTAACGGGGTTACCGGCACCACCTTGCCCAATCCCCGGCTGAGGCCCAGCCGTGTGGCGGAAACAGAGGTGGGCCTGGAATTACGTATGTTCGATAGCCGTGTAAATTTAGATCTGGCAGCTTACCGGAAGATCACGAGCGACCAGATCGTACTGGTGCAGATCTCCGATGCGTCCGGTTTTTTCAATACACCGATCAACAGCGGCAAAAGCCGCAATAAAGGATTTGAGGCCCTGTTAAACCTGGTGCCGGTAAGAAGCGGAAAGTTCAATTGGGAATTTACGGCCAATACATCGTACAACATTACTAAAGTGCTGAGCATTGTTACCGACAAACCCGGGGAGCGCATTACTACGGGCACGCATGTATTTAATGGTGAAACCAGGCAGGTAGTAGGGCAGGAGATAGGCCAGATTGCCGGTTACGGTTATGCGCGGAATGAAAAAGGACAAATGATCTTTCAGTCGAACGGTTTACCTCAGCGCACACCCGACTTTGTATTGTTTGGCAGCGCTTTGCCCAAATGGGTAGGCGGTTTCCTGAACTCCTTTAATTACAATGGCATTACACTGAATGTGCTCGTTGATTATAAGCTGGGAAATAAAGTACTGTCAGGCACCAACTTCAACGCCGTGCGGCACGGCCTGCATAAAATGACGCTGGAAGGCCGTGAATCAGGTGTGAAAGGTAAGGGGGTGGATGCCAGTGGTAATCCTAACAATGCGGTAGCCTCGGCACAAACCTATTGGGAACATCTTCGTACACAGCAGATTGTGGAAGCAGTTGTTTATAATGGCGGTTACTGGAAGCTGCGCCAGATAAGCCTGGGTTATGACTTTACAAAACATATTCCCGCTAAATGGCTCATCAAAGGTGTAAAGCTTGACCTGGTTGCCAATAATGTGCTGATCATCAAGAAATGGATAGACAATATCGATCCGGAAACCTTTGGTTTTGGATCGGATAACCAGGTAGGGCTGGAATCACCCGGCCTGCCCAGCACCCGCAGCCTTGGACTGAATTTGAATATTAAATTCTAACAACCTCCGTTATGAAACCGGCATGATTAAAATAATCATTAAGCCAAGAGGGCAATGATTATTTTAATCATCAAAGGTTCCATCCGGCCATTGAAAAAAACAAAAAATAAACGGATGAAAAAGATCTTAAACTATAGCATTGGCTTCATATTATCGCTGGCCGTGGCTTCCTGCGAAAGTGGATTGTCCGATCTGAATGTGAACAAAACAAATCCCTCTTCGCTTGACCCGGCGCTGTTGTTGAACCAGGGCATTATTAATACTTCTTTTCCGGTAAAATCACTGGTATTCGATGTCGGTATTGTGCAGCAAATGGTATCGCCCAACGGTGGGGTGCTGGCCGGCGCCAATTTTAACCAGGATAGCCGCGATGTAACTACACAGCCTATATGGGCGGTCTATTATCAAAGTGTGATCAAGAATACACATGATGCCCTGATGCGTACAAAAGACGATCCGGCCAGGAGCAATATGTACAATATGGCGCGCATTTACCAATCGTACGTTTTTATGGTTCTCACGGATGAATATGGAGACATACCCTATACGCAAGGCGGCGCCGGGTATTCGGACGAGATCCTGTTCCCTGAATATGACCGCCAGCAGGACATTTATCCAAAGATCATCCAGGAGCTGACAGAGGCGGCAACGGCCCTGAACCCCGCCGGCACCATTGAAACCGGCGATGCATTATACGCCGGCGATGTGGCCAAATGGAAGAAATTTGCTTATTCACTGCTGCTGCGCGCCGGTATGCGCTTAGTAAAAGTAGATGCAGCAAAAGCGCAGAGCACTGTGCAGGCAGCTGTTGCCGGCGGTGTGATCACCGCCAATGCAGACAATGCGTACATCCGTCATGATGCCAACTTCACCCAACCCATAGGTGCTACGCTCAACGGCAGTGAAGGCGCCAACTTTTACCTTACCAAACCGTTTGTAGACCAGCTGAAGAATACGAATGATCCCCGTTTACCGGCCATTGCCATCCGGTATGTAGGCGCCGGCAGCGGTGCAGGACAAACAGTAGCCGTTGGCTCCACTGATCCTGCAAAACAAATAGGCATGCCCATTGGAAAAGATAACGGCACCATCACGGCTGCCGCTACTGCCGACGGCCTGGCAAGCTTTTACGATTACAGCCAGGTAGACCGCCGCAGGATCGTGAAGATCTCTTCGCCGGTATTCCTGGTCACCGCTGCACAAACCAACCTGCTGCTGGCTGAAGCACGCTTCAGGGGCTGGATCACCAGCGGCAGTGCGGCCCAATACTTTGCCGATGGTATCCGGGCGCATATGGACCAGATGGCTGCATATGATCCCAATTCCGCTGTTCCTGCTACGGCCAGTGATGCTTATGTTGCCGCTAACCCATTAACGGCCGGCGCCGAACTGCAGCAGATCAATACCCAATACTGGATCGCTTCTTTTTTAAATGGGCCTGAAGCTTTTGCTAATTTCAGGAGAAGCGGTTTTCCGCTTCTGACACCCAATCCATACGGGCAGCCCAGCAACCCGGATGTGCCAAATGGTACTTTTATCAGAAGGCTCACCTACCCAACATCCGAGCTGAGTGTGAATACTGATAAGGTGAACAAGGCCATTGAACGGCAGGGCGCTGATAAACTGAGCACCCGGGTATGGTGGGATAAACCGTAAAGCTGTGGAATAATGAATTTATCGTTTATCTTAGCCGGTATGCAGTGGAGTTACCAGTGCTCCGGCTACAGATAAACATTTAATTCATGAGGATATTCATAGTTGTTCACCTGCTCTTGTTAATGCTGCAGAATGGCGCTGCACAAACCATTGTAAAAAGCAACGATCCGCATATTCATTATATGGGCCGTATCGCTTTTAAACCGGATGCAGCTGAATTAAGCTGGCCTGGCAATTCCATAAGCATAAATTTCAGCGGAACCGGGGTTAAGGCCTTGCTGAAGGACCAGTTTGGGACGAATTACTATAAAGTTATTGTAGATGACAGCTTACTCCCCGATCTGCAGCTTGATTCAACAAAGCATATCTATACGCTGGTATCAGGTTTACCGGAAGGCAAACACCGGCTAACGTTATTTAAACGTACGGAGTGGAGCTTTGGTAAAACCTGGTTCTACCAGTTTGAGCTGGCCCCCCGCACAGCTATCGGCCCAGCGCCTGCTGCAAAGAAAAGGAAGATCGAGTTCTATGGTAATTCCATTACCTGCGGATATGCAGTGCTGGACACAACCGGAAAGGACCGGGGCACTGCGCCTTTTGAAGATCATTACCTGAGCTATGCCGCCATAACTGCCCGCCATTTCAATGCGGAGTACAGCTGTATTGCTAAAAGCGGTATTGGCGTGCTGGTAAGCTGGTTTCCGCTTATTATGCCGGAGTTGTTTGACCGCCTGGATGCAACTGATGAAAAAAGTAAGTGGGACTTCAGTTTGTTCAAACCTGATGTGGTAATTATAAATCTTTTCCAGAATGATTCGTGGTTGGTAAACCAGCCGCAGCATGCTGAATTTATTCACCGTTTTGGCAACACCCCGCCAACGGCCGATCAAATTGTTGCAGCCTACCAAAAATTTGTGAAAAGTATCCGGGTCCGGTATCCTCAGGCTAAGATCATTTGTGCCCTGGGAAATATGGATGCAACAAGGAAGGGTGCACCCTGGCCCGGGTATATATCTAAAGCAGTAGCTAACCTTCACGATGCGGGAATAAGCACGCATTATTTCCCTTACAAGGATACACCAGGCCATCCGGCTAAGCGCGAGCAGGAAGCCATGGCAAAGGATCTGATCAGCTATATTGAGCGGAATATTAAGTGGTAATTGTGTTTTTTGCTTTTGCAATTGACAATTCCCCGGTAGTAATTAGCTACCGGGGGATTTACAAAAGATCTGTCAATGAACAACGAGTTTTTTCGTGAAGCTGGATCCATTGGAATCTATTGTAACAACATAGAATCCTGCATTCAGCCGTGAATCCATCTCTATCTTGTTGCCGCCCTGCGTTTTCTTTTCATACAGCATCTTACCCTGGTTATCATACACCCTCACGATCGCATGTTTTGAGATCTCCTCCAGCACGATCGTAAACCTGCCCCCGCTGGAAGGGTTTGGATAAATGCTGACAGCATCTTCATTAATACCAGCTTTTTGCGAGATGCCGGCAGCTGAGGTATCGTTTATCCCTGCCCGCAGTAAAGAGCCGGTCAGGGAAATGTTAAAGGTCTGTGTGCTTTTACACCCGCCGCTGTTCGTATAGGTGGCTACGTAGTTGCCGGCCTGGCTGGACTGAACATTTGAAATATACACTTCCCGCGTGGCAGCGCTGAAGTTATTGGGCCCGGTCCAGCTCCAGGAGCCGCCCTGCGTGGGTTGAGGGCCGAACTGCACACTGCCGCCCGCAGCTAAGGAAGCATTGGCCGTTTGTTGCCAGCTGCCGTTATTAACATTTACATACGGTGTAATGGAAGTAGGGGTACAGGAACCCGGGGTTCCAAAAACGATACCTCTGCCGGCCGTACTCATATATACTCTTCCAAAAACATTCATATCTCCCTGCACAAATTGCCCGTTACCCGGACCGCCATATTCATGCGCATCGTCATTTACACGTACCCAGGATGCGCCCTGGTCTGTTGAGCGGTAAAGGCCTCTTACATTATTGACGGTGCCCCATATGAAAATGGTAGGATAATTTGCACCCGAAGCAGCTATGCCAAAACCAACGGCCGCGCAATTGCTTACACCGTTGATGGTTGAGAATGATTGTCCGGAATTAGTTGAACGCACCAGTCCTCCGCCGTTCAACGCTACCCATACATGCCCTTCCATACCAGGCGCCAGGCGGATTATTTTTGAGCCGCCGCTGGCAACCGAGCCGGCCTGGGAAAATGAAGCGCCGCCATTGGTGCTTACCATTACCGCCCCATTTCCGGGATTGTATGCATAGAACTTATTGGAATTAACCGGATCGCCAACCGGCCGTGCTTCTGTAAAGTTTAAGCCGCTTACCGTAGCCCAGGAAGATCCGTTATTTGTGGACCGGTAGGTGGTAGTGGATTCCTTCGGGGAATGCAGAACGGTATTACCGTTAGCGGATAATGCCACCTGTCCCTGGCTGCCATTCATGCTGTTCTGGGTCCAGGTTACGCCCATATCATTGGAATAATACATGTTGTTGCCTACCCGTACAATTTTGTTTGTGTTTTGGGCAGCTACTGCCAGCCCGGTGGTAGTGCCCATTTGCGGATTATGAATGGGTGCGTATTGATCAACATTGGTGTGTCTGAATCCGTCATAGTCGCCGATAACAGATATTACCGGGCCATTGGGAATACTTTCCAGGCCAAGCGGCACGGTTTCTTCAAGTCCTTTTACGGCAAAGCGCCAGGTGCCGCTGCTGCTGATGTTGTCATTTACAAAAATGCCATTGCCCGAAGTAACCCAAACCTTTTCCGTATTGAAGGGATCAAATTCTATTGAGCCGGCCCAATGGATGGCATGCCCGCTAACCCAGGTGATACCGTCGGGGTTCATGGTAAATCCCCGGTTTACCACATCCACCCAGCTGGCGCCACCGTTTGTGCTCAGGAACATCCGGTCGCCCCAGGAGCCGTTCTGGTTCATATAGGTGTTGATGGTAGATGCCACCAGCTTGTTCGGATCATTGGGTGCAACGCAGATCCCGCCGAATGCACGGTTATAACCGGAAGGCGTAACGTTTGTCCATGCGCCGTTGGAAATGGTGTACTTCCAGATCTGTCCATTATCCATGGGCTCCGGTAGCGACCAATGCCCGCTTGGCCCGGCGCCGTTGCCATAAGTGATATATAGGTTCCCGTTGCTTGCCAGGCTGGCCCGGTGTGGCATAAAGGAGGTGGTAGCGCCGGAAACGGCATAAAAAGACTGCCCGCCATTATCACTGCGGTACAGATTAGTGCTTCCGCTGCGGGATACGCCCACAATGATCCTTTGGGTAATGCCGCCTGAAACGCTGCTTCCGTCTAAGATCACAAAGCTGATCCCGTTCTCATTAGGGGTAGTGGTAACATCCAGTGAGCTTAACCTGCTCCAGGTTACGCCGGCATCGGTGCTTTTGAATAACCCATTCCACCGCGTGCCGCAGTATAGAATGTTGCTGTTGTTAGGATCCACTACCAGCTTTTCACCGCTTTGCCGTCCCATACCATTGCCGTGGGCCTTGAACTGGTTGGTAACCTCTGTAATGCTAAAGGTATTGCCATAATCGGATGACCGCAGAATGGCTGTTTTGCCACCGTTGAAATAAGAGATCCCCACCAGCATGTACACCCTGCTGGGCAGTTTGGGATCAATGGCAATAGATTCAACACCCAGGAAGCCAACTTCATTGTCCGACACCCAATCCAGCAAGGGCACCCAGGTTGAGGTGGACGCATTCCAGCGGTAGGCTCCGCCTACGTCTGTACGGGCATAAACCAGGTTTTGCTCGGTTTTACTGGGGATTACTGCGGAAACAAATCCGCCGCCGCCAATGGGCAGATTTTTCCAGGTATAGCCGTTTTGGGCTATCGCTTCATAACCCTGGAAAACAAGCATAATGGGAAGTAACCGGAGAAAGGCAAGTGTCTTTTGCCTGAGCTGCGAACGTACGCTGGCGGACATAACACGTCCGGAAACAAAAGGCCGTGGAACGCTTTGTTGAATAGGTGCAGATAGTACTGTTTTCATACAGGTTGATGGTTTAGGTAAATCAATAATCGTAAGTGGTTTGAATGAATGCAGCGGCGGAGAAAAATTGACAAAAGGAACGCGCTACCCTTTTTGAGTATATAACGAAAGCGCTGACAACATGGCATTATGCGGGAATGGCCACGGGAGGCTTCGCGGCAGCTATCGAATTTTCATAACGGGAATCTTTCTCTTAACTGATCACGGTAAAACTACGCAGCTAATCTTTGAAACAGGGGCCGCATATGTTGCAGATAACGGCGGCAAATGTTTCAAATCATTAGCGGTGAGGATGATCGGGAAAGCGGCTTGAAAGATCCGTTAAGGATGCCCGGCCTCCTGAACCTTGACAGATAAGCCATTTATGGCGGAGGCAGCTACCGGATCAGGCCTGTGATCTACGTACGGTCTTAGCTGTTATTCTGTCATACGTGGTCAGCGCATCCCGGCATGGGCCGGGAAAATAATCTTCGCAGATTTTTATTTTTGTAATTTCAGCCGCTCTAAGCCAGGGGGCAATAACGCTATAGTAACCGGCAACGTTATCAGGGTATGATTACCCTGATAGCTTCATACATGAACAGGAACATGTTGCGCACCATTTAAGCAAACCGAAAGCAGACTTATTCAGATTGTCAAACCAGGAGGTACATAACTATAACGAACAGGATTTGCTCATGCGCATAGCAGCGGGGGACACAGCCGCCTTTGATGCCCTGTTCCGCCTCCACTGGGATCACGTTTATTCCGTTGCGCTCCTGGCTTCCAGATCAGCTGATTTTGCCAAAGATGTGGCGCAGGAAGTTTTTCTATGGGTATGGAAAGAGCGGCAGCAAATGACTACGGTGCAGAATATACGCGCATATCTATACCAGGCCACCCGGAATTTCATCCTCAGAAAGCTGAAACGTGCCAGCATAGAAGAAAATTATAAAAGATCCCTGTCCCATCCCCTCGGTTATATTACCCAAAGTGAAGCCGGTCCGGAAACGAACGCCCGCCTGAAAGAGCTGCAGCAGCTCATAGAAGCAGGGATACGGAAGCTGCCCCCGCAACAGCAGCGCGCTTTCCGGCTTAGCCGGGAACAAGGCCTGTCCCATGAAGCTATTGCCAGGGAAATGGGGTTAAGCGGGCATACCGTAAAGGATTATATCGTAAAGGCCCTGGCTTTTCTGCGAAAATATATCACCCAGCATGGGGATGTTTTATTGATATACCTGTTTGCCAGTTATGTAAAAAATTTTTTTTAACCCGGACACGTCCTTTCGCTTAAGCTGGGTTCCATTATTATAAGCCGGTAGTAAAACTGTACAATGCAACAAGCCGAACTAGAAAAATTATTTGACCAGTACCTGGCAGAAACCATTTCTGCTGCTGACCTGCAGCGGTTATGGGAAACGCTGGAACAACCGGAGCATGCCGCCGCCTGGGATGCGTTCATTGAACAGCTATGCAGCCGTGAAAACCTGCATGGGTTAACAAATGAAAACGATGTTGAAAGCGCGCTTGCTGCAATTAAGCAGCAAATGGCAGCATTGGAGGGCGCTGCAAAGCCGGCGCCTGCAGCCGGCCATACGGGTAGCCGTATCCATCACCTGCGCCGCTGGAGCTGGACGGCTGCTTCCATCATCCTGCTGCTGGCAGCCGGCATTTATTACTGGCCGCGCATATCGTTTAAACAGCCGGCAGCCATTGTAAAACATACAGATGAGGTAACGCAGGGCGCCAACACCGCCATTCTTACTCTTGCAGATGGGTCTAAAATTACGCTGGACAGCACCGCTAACCAGGTGATCCGGCAGGGAGCCACCGCTATACGCCAGCAGGGCGATAGCCTGCAGTATGAGGCAAAAGAAAAAGGATCGCTTATTGCCTATAACACGCTGGCTACCCCGCGCGGAAGCCAGTTCCAGGTAACATTATCAGATGGCACAAAGGTATGGCTCAATGCCGCTTCATCGCTGCAATTCCCTGTGGCTTTTCCCGGCGGGGAAAGGATCGTGAAGCTGACAGGGGAGGCCTATTTTGAAGTGGCCGGCAACCCGCAGCAGCCGTTTAAAGTGGTGACCGGCGGCATGGAAGTGCAGGTGCTGGGCACCCGGTTCAACATTTCGGCTTATGAGGATGAAAGCACCGTGAAAACAACACTGCTGCAGGGCGCTGTGAAGCTGGTATCGCCCGCCAGCCAGGTGCTGTTGCAGCCAGGGGAGCAGGGCCTGCTGCCATCACCGCTTGCCGCATTCCGTGTAAGAACAGTGAACCCGGAAGATGCGGTGGCCTGGAAAAACGGCTTTTTCGCCTTTGACAATGCCGGCATCCGGGAAGTGATGCAGCAAATTGCACGCTGGTATGATGTGGAGGTAGTATTTGAAGACAACAACATAAAACGAAATTTTGGAGGAACTGTGTCACGGTACAAAGATGTAACAGCCGTGTTAAAACGGCTGGAGATGACCGGTGTTATACATTTTAAAATGGAAGGCCGTAAAATTATTGTTATGCCGTAAGCTATTGTAACTAATTCCGCGTATGAAGTATTAATTCCACAACCACATAAATTAATCAACCAAATGGGTATGTTTTTTAATGCATGTTTATGCAAATGGGATCTCTTTGCCCCTGACCGTCGCCGGCATGCAATCCCACGTAAGTTTATACTGATCGTTTTTTGCCTGCTGCTGGGGGGGCTGGCCCGTGCACAACAGGTAAGCCTGCACGTAAACAATGCAGATCTGAAAGAAGTGTTCCGGCAGCTGCGACAGCAAACCGGTTTTGACTTCCTGTATGAAAATGAGATGCTGAAAGAAGCAAGGCCGGTAAGCCTTGATGTAACCAATCAGCCCTTGAAACAGTTGCTGGACCAGTGTTTCAGGGATCAGCCCCTGACCTACGAAGTGCTGGAGCATTCCGTTGTAGTAAAAAGAAAGCAGGCCGCAGGCGCACCGCAACCTGCCGTTATCACCGGTATTGTAACCGATGCAAAAGGACAGCCGCTACCCGGCGTGACCGTCACAAGCAAGGTATCTAAAACAGGCACTACCTCCCTTTCCGATGGGCGCTATAGCATACGGATACGCGTAAATAATGATACGCTGATGTTCAGCTTCGTAAGCTATATAACGCAGGCAGTGCCGGTGAATAACCGCAGTGAGATCAACCTTACAATGCAGGAGCAGGTCATGGGCCTGAATGATGTAGTGGTGGTGGGCTACGGCCAGCAAAAAAGGATCACTACCATTGGTGCGCAAAGCACCATCCGCGCAGAAGAGCTGAAGCAGCCGGTGGCCAACCTCACCGATGTAATAGCCGGCCGTGTGGCAGGCGTAATAGGCGTGCAGCGCAGCGGGCAGCCCGGTTATGATAACGCAGAGATCTATATCCGCGGCATATCCACCTTTACCAACAGTAAACCACTGGTGCTGGTAGACGGTATTGAGCGCGATTTTGCCAATGTGGACCCCGAGGATATCGCCAGCTTCAGCATCCTCAAAGATGCCTCTGCAACTGCGGTTTACGGGGTAAGGGGCGCCAACGGCGTTATACTTATCCAAACAAAAAAAGGAAAGGTGGGTAAACCCCAGATCAATATGCAGTATGACCAGGGTATTACGCAGTTCACCAGCATACCAAAATTTGCGGACGGTGTTACCTACATGCAGATGGCTAATGAAGCATACCGGAACTCTAACCCTGCTGATCCGCTGCCTAAATATTCCGCGGAGAGGATTGCCCTTACCGCCAGTGGCAAGGACCCTGACCTCTATCCCAATGTAGACTGGTTTAAAACACTGTTCAACAAATACGGGCAGAACCGGCGCGCCCGCGTAAATGCCAACGGCGGTTCAGACTACGCACAGTATTATCTTTCCATAGGGTATTATGATGAAAATGGTATGTATAAAACAGACCAGCTGGCAAACTATAATTCCTCCATCAAATACACCCGCTACAATTTCACCGCCAATCTGAACCTGCAGCTGAGCAAAACAACAAAGGTGGACTTTGGCGCTTCCGGCTGGATCAGCAACGGCAATTTTCCCGGCAGCTCTGTAGACCAGATCTGGGGCTCCGCCTATCTACTGCCGCCTATCCTCATACCGCCGGTGTATTCCAACGGCCTTCATTCCCAGATACGCACAGGCGATATCAACAATCCCTATAACCTGCTTACCCAAAGCGGCTACGTGACTGAGTTCAGAAGCCAGCTGTGGAGCAATATCCGCCTTACGCAGGACCTGGGCAGCTGGCTTAAAGGCCTGTCGGTAACCGGCATGTTCTCCTTTGATAACTATAACGCGCATACGATAAGCCGTACCAAAACCGTAGATGGTTACCTGGCATACGGCAGGGATTCTACCGGCAAGCTGCTGCTGGACCAAACCTCCATTGGCAGCAATTACCTGGGCTACAGCCGCAGCAACGGCGGCACCCGGCAGTTTTATACCGAAGCAGCAGTTAACTATAACAACACTTTTGGCAAACATAATGTAACCGGCATGCTGCTGTACAACCAGTCAGACAGGGAAGATGCGTTTGCCGGTGATTTCATCGGCTCCATTCCTTACCGTTATATGGGGCTCTCCGGCCGCCTCACCTATGCCTATAACAACAAATATCTTGCTGAGGCTAATTTCGGCTACAACGGTTCGGAAACCTTTGCGCCTAACCACCGCTTCGGTTTTTTTCCCTCCTTTGGAGCAGGCTGGGTAGCTTCTGAAGAATCTTTTTTTAAACCGTTTATTAATGCCGTGCAGTTCCTCAAGCTCCGTGCTTCCTATGGCCTGGTAGGTAACAGCGATATCGGCGGCCGCCGCTTTGCCTACATTTCTACAGTAGGTGGCGGCAACGGAGGTTACTCATACGGCCGCAATGGCGCTGATAATAATTTTGACGGACTTGATATTGGTGATTACGCCGTAGCCGTTACCTGGGAAAAAGCCAAAAAAACAAATGTTGGCGTAGAGATCAAAACGCTGCGTGACGCGCTTTCCCTGGTAGTGGATGTTTTTAATGAGAACAGGACCGGTATTTTCCGGCAGCGCGGTGATGTGCCGCTCTATGAAGGCATCCGTACACTGCCCTACGCTAACCTGGGCGAGATCCATAACAGGGGAGTGGATGCTACCCTGGAGCTCAATAAAAGAATAGGCAAGGATCTGATCATTGGCCTGCGTGGCAATTTTACCTGGAACAGGGCCACTGTGATCAATGATGCCAACGCACCCTGGCCCTATCCCTGGCAGCAGCGCATAGGCCGCAAGCTGGGCCAGCGTTTCGGCTATACGGCGCTGGGGCTTTTTCAGAGCGATAAGGAGATTGCCAACAGCCCTTACCAGACCGGCACCAACCGGCCGGGAGATATTAAGTACAAGGACCTGAACGGCGATGGTAAGATAGACACTTACGACCAGGGACCTATTGGCTATGGAAGCATACCTGAGATCGTATATGGCTTTGGCCCTACCATTAACTGGAAAGGCTGGTCGCTGGCCGGTTGGTTCAAAGGCATCAGCAATGTGGATATACAGCTGAACGGCGATGGCCTGCAGCCTTTCAGCCAGGGAGGTGAGCGCGGCAACCTGCTGTCACAGATCACAGACCGGTGGACGCCGGACGGCACACATCCGCATCCCCTGTACCCCCGCCTTACTTACGGTAACGACAATATGAACTATGCAGGCAGCTCCTGGTGGGTGAAGAACGGCGCTTTCCTGCGCCTGCAAACGCTGCAGCTCGGCTATAACCTGGCAGGGAAACAATGGCTTAACAAAACGGGCATTTCCAACCTGAACCTGTATTTCATTGGCTACAACCTCTGCACCATAAGTGGTTTCAAGTTATGGGATGTAGAGCTGGGAGATGGCCGCGGCTCACAGTACCCGCTGGTAAAAACCTATAACCTGGGCGCAAAGCTCACACTGAAATAAAAACAGCTGCTAACAATCAAAGATCTACTGACAATGAACAAGAACCTGATTTACCCGAGCGTCCTGTTATTTGTGATGATAAGCTGCAGCTTTGCCTGCAAAAAATACCTGGACCAGGTACCGAACGACCGCATTACAATAGAAGAGGTGTTCCATAAAAAAGCCACCTCCGAACAATACCTTGCTAACGTATACAGCTATGTGGATGATGAATCCAATCAATGGGATGGCTGGCCCTGGCTGGCCAACAGCGATGAAGGAGATATTACCTGGTCAAAATATACCATATACGATCTTAACATCGGGAATATCAGCGCAGGTAATAACCTGTTTGAAAAATGGGGTTATTACTATAACGGCATCCGCTCTGCCGGTTATTTTATTGCCCATATTGATGAAAACGAAGAGATACGCTCCCTGAACGGCCAGCAGCTGATTGACCAGTATAAGGCAGAAGCCCGTTGCCTGCGCGCTTATTATTACTTTATGCTGATGCGGCAGTACGGGCCGGTGGTGTTGGTGAGCGATACGCTAACGCCGCCGGATGCACCGGCAGCGGATATGCAGCTGCCGCGCAGCCCCTTTGATAATTGCGTGGACTTTGTAGTGTCGGAGCTGGATAAGGCAGCCGCAGTGCTGCCGCTAACGCCTGTGAGTAATGGTCTTAGCGCCGACAGGGAATATGGCCGGGCCACCAAAGGCATGGCTATGGCCATAAAGGCAAGACTGCTGCTGTATGCCGCCAGCCCGCTGTATAATGGCAATACTGACGTGGCAGGCTTCAGGAATGCAGATGGTGCTGTGCTCATTTCCCAAACCTACAGCCCCGAAAAATGGAAGCGGGCGGCCGATGCAGCCAAAGCCGTTATAGACCTTAACCTTTACTCGCTGTATAAAGACCCTGGCGGAGATCCTGTTAAAACCGCGCAGGGCATCTTGCTGGAACCCTGGAACAATGAACAGATCTTCGTGCGTAAAAGCAATAGCCTGTGGGACTGGGATGTAAATGCCATGCCACGCCAGGCCGGGGGATGGTGCGGCATTGCTGCCACGCAGGAGCAGGTGGATGCCTATTTCATGAAGGACGGCCGCTCTATCCGGGAATCCTCCCTGTATTCGGAAACAGGTTTTACGGATGTAAACGGCGTACAGGTATTCAATATGTACATGAACCGGGAGCCCCGCTTTTATGCCGCTATTACTTATAACAACAGCATTTTTCAGGGCGGTAATATGAGCGCGCAGGCGCCGGTATCGTTTTTTGTTTCAGGTCCCAATGGCAAGAACGGGCATCCTACGGACTGGTCTAAAACAGGCTATCTCATTCGCAAAAATGTAGGTCCGCAAACCAACGCCGGTTCCGGCGGCAACGGCCAGCATCAAAACCGGCCCCTGGTGCTGTTCCGCCTGGGAGAAATATACCTGAACTATGCTGAAGCGCTGAACGAGTATGCCCCTGGCAACGCTGATATACTTAAATACCTGAACCTGGTGCGGGAGCGCGCAGGTATTCCGCAGTATGGCGCCGGCAATAATCCCCTGCCGGTACCGGCAGGCCAGAGTGAAATGCGTAATAAGATCCGTGCGGAAAGAAGGGTGGAGCTGGCCTTTGAGTACCACCGCTGGTTTGATATACGCCGGTGGAAAATTGCGCCGCAGGTAATGGGAGACCTGCATGGCATGAACATTAACCAGAACGGCAATAGCTTTTACCAGCGGGTAGTGGCCGTAAAACACCTGTGGCTGCCGGGCAGCTACTGGTTCCCCATCAGCCAGTATGAGCTGGACAGGGGCCGCCTGGTAGTGCAAAACCCGGGTTGGTAAGGTTGTATCAATAGTTTTGAATGCTGTAAAAAAAATGAAAAATATGTCTTTCAATAAATTCCGCCCGCTGTATGTTATTATTGCCAGCCTGCTTTTGCTGGCCGCTTGTAAGGACAAATATGACCTGCCTGATCAGCCCTTGTCTAATTACATAAAAGTATATATGCCGGCAGCTGTTAATAACCCGGTGAACCGTGTTTTAGCGATAACAGACAGCGCCCAGGTGATCATTTACGGCGCGGATTATGGCGGGCCGGATTACCCGCAGGCAGATATACCTGTAACCTTTAGTGTGAACCCGGCGCTGGTAGACAGCTTTAACCGGGCTAACAATACCGCATATACGCTTTTGCCGGAGCACGGCTACACGCTGAGCGCCATCAGCGCGGTAATACCCCGCGGGCAGCTTAGCACGCCGCCATTGGAGCTGGCTGTTAAAACCAGCGGCGCCGGCGGCATTGCTGCACTTAAAGATTACCTGCTGCCAATAAGCATTGTTAAATCAACAGTAACGGTAAATGAGCAGCTTCGTACAGCGTTCTTCGTTATCAGGGCACAGCCTGACCTGGCTGATTATCCTGATTTTGACAGATCGGCGTGGAGCATCGTTGATTTTTCATCACAGGAAGCCAATGGAGAAGGGCCGGACAATGGCCGGGCAGTTTTTGCCATTGACAATAATTCCGCTACTTACTGGCATTCCCAATGGCAGGGCGGCAGCCCAGGCCCGCCCCATTATATTACTGTTGATATGGGAATGGTTAAAACCCTGCATGGCTTGTCGTTCCTGGACCGCCAAAGCGATAATGACGGTAAGCCGCAGTCGGTGACGGTAGAAACCAGCATAGACAATCACACCTGGGAGCCGGCCGGCTCTTTTACCCTGCAGAATACTAAAGACCTGCAAAAGCAGTTCCTTTCAGGTTTCAGGGATGCCAGGTATTTCCGGGTCAATATCTTATCCAGCTATAACGCCACTTATACACACCTGGCGGAGCTTAATGCCTTTTAAACAGTAATTTTCACGGCTAAAATAAAATACCTGCAGAACAACAATGCGAATGAAAAGAATTACCTGGTTAATGGCCGCCGGCCTGGCGCTGCACCTGGCAGTATATGCGAATAGAACAGGTTTTAATACGGACAGCAGCGGCAATGCGCCCGTTCCGCATGAAATAGAAGACCCACAGTGCCTGGGCATCAACAAGCAGCCTGCGCATGCCACCTTAATGCCTTATGGCAATCTGAAGGAAGCATTAGCGGCCAACCGGCACGCCTCTTCTTTTAACATGAGCCTTAACGGCATATGGAAGTTCAACTGGGTAGCCTGGCCGCAACAGCGGCCGGTAGATTTTTATAAGCCCGGTTATGATGTTTCCGGCTGGAAAGAGATCAAAGTACCTTCCAACTGGCAGGTAGAAGGATATGGAACACCTGCCTATACCAACTTTACCTTTCTTTTCCAGAAAGACTTTCCGCATGTAATGAGCACGCCGCCGGAACAATACACTACTTACAAAGAGCGTAACCCGGTAGGCAGCTACCGGCGCAATTTTGTAGTGCCGGCAGGCTGGAAGGGCCGCCGCATCTTTATTACATTTGATGGGGTGGATGCCGGTTTTTTCCTGTGGGTGAACGGCCGTAAAGTTGGCTACAGCGTGAACAGCCGTAACGCAGCGGATTTTGACCTTACCTCTTTTGTGCAGCCGGGCAATAACATGATTGCCGTGGAAGTATATCGCTTTACCACCGGCAGCTACCTGGAAGACCAGGATATGTGGCGCTTAAGCGGTATTTTCCGTAACGTTACCCTTTGGAGTAGTCCGGTAACGCATATACGTGATTTTGCCATACATGCGCAGCTGGATGAGCAGTACCAGGATGCTGCCTTACAGGTAACCGCCAAAGTTAAGAACTATGACAGCAGCGCAGTACCGGCGCGGCAGCTAACGGCTGACCTGTACAACGGTCAGCAGCCTGTTAAAGGCTGCAGCGGCAGTGTTGCAGTGCCGGCATTACAACCCGGTGAAGAAACCATTGTAAACATTACCGTGCCTGTACAGCACCCCCAGCAATGGACAGCAGAAACGCCACAGCTGTACACTACAGTGCTGACCCTGAAGAATGGGAACAAAACAGAAGAGATCTTATCGGCACGTACCGGCTTCCGCAATCTTGCCATTAAAGGCCGCCAGTTCCTGGTGAACGGCGTTCCGGTAAAGCTCAAAGGCGTTAACCGGCACGAGCACTGGCCTGACGTAGGCCATGCCGTTACAGAAGCGCAGATGATACGGGATCTGACACTGATCAAACAAGCCAACTGCAACCATGTACGCACCTGCCATTATTCAGATGATCCCCGCTGGTATGAGCTGTGCGATGAATATGGTATTTACGTGCTGGCAGAGGCGAACGTGGAATGCCACGGCGCCATGGGTGATTTTGATGAAGAGCCGCGTATAAAGGCAGCCATCATAGACCGTAATGTGGCCAACGTAGAGAACTTTAAAAATCACCCCTCCGTTATTATCTGGTCTTTAGGTAATGAATGCGGCGGGGGCGGCTCCAACTTCCGGGCAGCATTGCAGGCCATCCGGGATATTGACCCTACACGGTTTACGCACTACGAAGGCTTTGGCATTGATAAAAATAACCCGGCAGATATTGACAGCCGCATGTACACCTCACCGGGAGAAGTGGAAAAGCTGGCTAACGATAACGGTTACACTAAACCTTTTTACCTGTGCGAATATGCGCATGCTATGTTCAACTCCATGGGAGCGGTGGATGATTATAATAACCTTTTTGACAAATACCCTTCACTGCTTGGCGGCTGCATCTGGGAATGGCAGGATCAGGGTTTGTGGAACCGGCGTGATCCAAAGCATCCTATACTGGCCTTTGGCGGCGGTTTTGGCGAGTACCCGAACGACCATTATTTTATACACAAAGGCGTAATAGCTTCTGACCGTTCGGAAAAACCACACTACCCCGAATTAAAGCATGCTTACCAGTGGATAGGCATACAGGGCGCAGACGTTGCAAACGGTATGGTGACTATTAAAAACCGTTACCAGTTCATTAACCTTGATTCCTTTGCCTGCAAGTGGACGTTATCAAAGAACGGGAAGGTAACAGACAGTGGCCGTTTGATCATAGGCCAGCTGGAGCCGGGCGCAGAAAAAACAGTAAAAGTACCTTATCACCTGGCCCAACCGGAACCCGGGGCCGAATACTTTTTACGGCTTTCTTTTACCACGCTGCAAAACCAGCTATGGGCGCCCAAAGGTTTTGAGGTGGCCGCGCAGCAGCTGGAGCTGCCAGTTGCTAACATTCAGCCACCGGCGTCAGGCAGGGCTGATCTGCCCTTGCAGCTTACAGATGGTGGCGGCAGCATAAAGATCAGCGGCCGGCATTTTTCATTAGTGTTCAACAGGCATGCCGGCACTTTCAGCAGCATGGCGGTGAACGGCCGGCAGCTGCTGCAGGCAGGTGGCGGCCCGCTGCTGCACCTGTGGCGCGCGCCACACCGCAATGATGATATGTGGGCTGATGAGGGATGGGAGAAATATGGCCTGAAACACCTGCAATGGTCGGCAGACAGCATTGCTGTTATACAGCCCGCGCCAGGCACAGTGCAGATCACTGCGCATCTGAGAGGAGCAGGCCGGCAAAACTTTACCGTGCAGTATACCGTTGTATATACCATCCATGGCGATGGCAGCCTACTGGCAGATAACAGCATTGCTTGCAGCAACCCGGACATAGTGCTGGCCCGCCTGGGTGTACGGCTTTTCCTGGCAAAGGATCTGGATCGCTTCAGCTACTTTGGCCGCGGGCCTATGGAAAACTATGCCGACCGGAAGAGCGGGTTTGATATAGGCGTTTACCGCAGCACGGTAAAAGAACAGCTCACGCCCTATGAAAAACCCATGGAGTGCGGTAACCATGAGGATATACGCTGGGCAAAGCTAAGCAGGCCGCAGGGCGCTTCCCTTACCGTGCAACAGGATACAGCGCTGCTGCAGGTATCTGCCTTGCCCTATAGCGATGAAGAATTGGAAAAAACAGAATACAGGATAGACCTGCCGGTTTCCAAAGGCACGGTGCTGTGTATTAGCCAGCATACGCTGGGGGTAGGCTCCAATTCATGCGGCCCGCGGCCGCTACCGCCCTATGTGGTGCATGCATCGCCGGCGCGGTTTAGCTACCGTTTGCAGTTACAGTAGGAAGTTTGATATTGCCGTCATTGCGGGAACGAAGCAATCTCCAGCCATTCAGGAGATTGCTTCGCCGCTTCTACGCACTACCCTCCCTTCATTCCTCGCAATGACGGTATTTGTAGCTCTCTTTTATTGTCGCAGGGTCCCGTCTCTCAATATCCATACGCTTTTAACCACGATACAATATTTTTTAAACCTTTTCCTTCCCCCGCCTGTTATTAACCTGCTAATTGTCATTGTGAACATATCCTATCACTCAAAAAACCACTTTTCACCCTCAAACCTTCATTATGAAACGTATTGTATTGATCGGTAACAAATCCTGGGAAGTTGAACCCATCCTGAATGCCCTGCTGAACAGCACTATCCGCCCGCAGGCGCTCCCTAATCCAAGCCAGTTAAACTATCCCTGGACCTTTGCGCAGGGAACCCCTAAACCCAGGGCTGTGTGGGATAATTTTTCCGAGGCTACCGTAGAACTATGGTGTATACAGGACATCATGGATCCCCAATGGAACCCCTCCAGCTCACAGGGCAAACATGCCAGCCTGCCGAAAGTGCTGGCTTACCGGCAGGAGCCGCCTGACCTGGTAGTAGCCATGGGAACTGCTGCGCTGGGGTTAGATAACAGCAATAACAACGGCTGCGTAACCCTGGGCAGTAACATCTTTATTCACAATTTCCATCCTAACGGAGAGAACCCGCAAAGCAAATGGGATGATCCTGTTCATTTTGAAAAGGTGCTGCCCTCTGCCATTTCTCCGGACTTTTTCAAGCTGCTGGACGCTACTACTGTCAGCGCAATAGAATCAGGTTTATTAAAACCCTATCTCAATCCATCGCCCAATATTGAGGTAATGAGCGACAAAGACTATATCGGCGTAAGTGTGGTGAATATCACAAACTATGCGGATTATGCCACCTCTGATACGGAAGGCCTGAAAGCATTGGCAGCCACCGGTAACAAGAAGCCGGTGGGCTCCGTGGAAACCACGCATGGCGTAATACGGTTGTTATGTGATGCGCCTTTTATTTTCATGTCCGGTATTACGGACAGGGAAGGGCATTTTGCGGATGATGTAGATGGAAAAGATGGGAAGGGGAATACAAAAACATCCGCACAGAACTTCACTGCTGCATTTAATATAGGCGTATGCCTGAGCCATATGATCCCTAAAATGGCTGCCTATGTAACTGCCGTCCAGCCCAAAGTTGTAAAGGTGCCTCAGGCGCTTTAATATACTAAAGAACCGGGAGCGCTGATCTCCCGGTTCTGATCTTTGATCTTATGGCATTACTTTCTTCAGCGCCATTTCCAGCGCTTCTCCGCGCAGGTATTTGGCAATGATCTTCCCATCGGGATCAATGAGGAAGTTCATGGGAATTGCATTAACATCATACAGCCTGGCGGCCTCATTATCCCACACTTTCAGGTCAGATACCTGTGTCCAGGACAAGCCATCCTTTTGGATCGCTTCCAGCCATTTGCCGCGGTCCTCCGGCTTATCCAGGGATACACCCAGCACTTCAAATCCTTTAGCTTTAAAGTCATTGTACGCTTTCACCACATTGGGGTTCTCCCGCCTGCAGGGGCCACACCATGAAGCCCAGAAATCAAGCAGCACATATTTGCCCCTGAAATCGGATAGCTTTACAGGTTTACCATTAACATCCAGCTGCGTAAAATCAGGCGCCAGCATTCCTTCCTGCGTCTTTTTTACCTTGGCAATGCGCGCTGCCAGCTCTTTGCCCAGATCAGTTTCGCGCAGTGACGCATCAAACAGGCCAAACTCCTTTTCTGCAGCTACGGCATCAAACTCCGGGGGCAGGGTGGAGTTATACGCCATCAGGCCCATGTATTTATCGTGGTGGATCTTTATGTAGCCACGCTTTGCGGCCAGGATCTCATCCCGGATGGCATTGGCCCGCTCATCAAGGCTGTTCAGGTAAGCAGTATCCTTCTGTTTTTCCAGTGACTGCGCTTTGAACTCGTTGTTCAGTGTTTCGTATTTGTCATAGATGGGCTTTAACATGGCGGTTATTTCCACATTATCGTTATTGGCAACACTACCACTGATCACTGCATGCTTGATTGAATCCCTGGCCGCAATGCTGATGGTTGTATTTTCGATCAGGAAGGCCAGCATATCTTCTGCGGGCCTTGTGGCAGGAGATTCCGCTACGTTGCTGTGCTTTACCAGCAGGTGCGCTTCCTTGGGGCCGTTTACACTGCCTTTGAATGTAAATTTGCCATTCTTCATAATGGTGGAATCCAGGATACGCGTTCCATCCACTTTATAGGTCAAAATTACGGTTACCGGTTCTTTAATGTCACGCACACTGCCTTTGATCGTATAGGCCTGCTGTGCCACAGCTGCCAGTGGCGCGCTTAGCGCAGCAAACATTATCAGCTTCTGCAAATTCATGTTGTAGATTTTTGAATGATTACTTTTTCTTTCCTTTCACTTTTGTCTTTGGAGGCTGTTCCTTAACAGGGGCCAGCAGACCCTTAACGCCATCCGGCTGTTTAAGCAGCTGCAGGGCTGCTTTAAAGCTGGCGTTATCAGTATTCAATACCTGCAGGTAATAATCGCTGCCGGTAAAGAGCTGGCTTGCCAGCATCCCTTTAAGGTCCAGGGATAACAGGCTTAGCATCCTGTCTTTTCCGGCTTCCTGTAAGGGGAAGCCTGCTGCATCTGCTGCGCTTACCACCCGCTGCACCAGGTATCCCGGCACCTGGTAGTCTTTATTAAAGGATGCAAAATCATGGTAGGTGGTTAAAAGACTGGTACGGTTGCTGTCCAGGTAATCGAAAGCGGGTTTGCTGCTGATCTGGTGTTCGGACAAATGTTGCAGCCAGCCATTGTATTCAACTGTATCCAGTGGAATAAAGCGGTCGGGCATAATACCGCCGCCGCCATAAACGGTACGTTTAGCCACCAGCGTAGTGGATTTCAGTGAATCGGGGAAGTGGACCCTGCTCACATCTGTAAGCTCGCCGCTGGCCAGGCGGGTATATACGTTATCATCATAGGTGCTGCCATGATAAGGCTTTTGAATAGACCTGCCCGAAGGGGTATAATAACGCGCGCCTGTGAGCTCCAGCACGGAGCCATCGAATACTGGTACAGGACGTTGCATCAATCCTTTGCCAAAGCTTCTCCTGCCTACAATTACAGCACGGTCCCAGTCCTGCAGGGCGCCGGTCAGGATCTCGCTGGCAGAGGCGGTATATTGGTCTATCAGCACAATAAGGTTACCGTTCATGAACTGTCCAAAGCCGCCTGTATAGTAATAATCCTTTCCTTTATCCCTGCCCACGCTGTAAAATACCAGCTTGTCTTTTGGAAGAAATTCATCGGCTATGCCAATGGCCGCCTGCACATAACCCCCGCCATTACTCTGCAGGTCAAGGATAAGGCTTTTCATTCCCCGGGCTTTCAGATCAATCAGCGCCTTATCCATTTCATTACGGGTGGTTTCACTGAAAATGCGCAAAGCAATGTAGCCAATGCTGTCATTTACCATGTAAGCAGTGCGGATAGATCTGTCCACTATGAAGTCGCGCGTGATTGTTTTGGTGATGTCATCATTATTACCCTTGCGGTGAACCAGGAGGTTGATCGGCTTCCCCTTGTCTCCGCGGATCTTTTTCATTACTTCAAAATTGGAAAAGCCTGTTACGGGTGTTTGATCAATTGCCAGTATCCGGTCGCCGGAAAGCAGGCCGGCTTTATCAGCAGGTCCGCCATTGATGATCTGCGTAACATACACCGTATCTTTCTCCACTATAAATTCAATACCAATGCCGGCGTACCTGCCGCTCATAGCCTGCTGCATTTGCGAAGCCTGCTGACCGGAGAAATAGCGTGAATGCGGGTCCAGCTGGTTCATCATACCTGCAATGGCAGCATCTACCAGGGCATCGTCGCCGAGTGAATCCACGTAATTGTCCTGTATGGCCTTCAGGGTTTGCCAGAGTTTCTCCTTCGGATTCACCTGGGCCTTCAGGCTGAAAGCTGTACAGGCCAGCCCCAGTGTTATAAAAAAGCGCTTCATTATTTTTCTGCTTTTAAAAGTTCGATCGCATATGTTAGTTCATCCACCAGCTTACTGGGGCTACCGGAGTAACCTTCGGCGGTATAACGCATTACCCCGTCTTTGAGGATCACTTTTCTTGGAATAGCCGACGAATTAAAGAAGGGTGCAAAGGTCCTGAACACTGCATTCTGGTCGCCGGTTTCCTTGTCTATATTATCATGCAGCAGATGGAAACGGTAGCCCTGCTGCTTAATATAGTTTTCAGACTTTTCCTTATAGTTACCATTTTGCATGGTGCCTACCAGGTACACAGCCACCTGCGGATCGTTTGCGTATTTATCAGTAAGCATTTGCATGCCCGGGAATGCGGCGATGCAGGGTTTGCACCAGGTGGCCCAGAAATCGAGCACCACGATCTTATTGCCCCAATCGCTGGAACGTACGGTGTGGCCTTCAGGATCCTGCATGGCAAAGGGTATATACTCCTGGTTGGTGAGGTTGGCTTTTACCTCTGCCATCAGCTCCTCCCGTTCTTTCACAGATTTAAGCCCGGCAAAGTATTTATCAAAATCACCGTTCTTGTTCCGGGCAGTATAGGCAGTTTTTAAGGTTTCCAGCATTTTGGGTGTTATAGCATTGGCGCTGGCGCAGTTTTCCAGGAAAGGTTGTACGGCGCCCTGGTCGCCGGTTTGCTGTAATACATCCAGGTGCAGCTCATTCAGCTCTGCCTTGCCATAGGCTGCCGCAGGGGACAGGTACCGGAAGTATGGTTTGGCTTCCGCGTACCTGCCCATGCTGTGCAGCAGGGTGAGATGGTTGGTTAATTCATTATCCAGCTGCTCACTGGCATTGTTAGCTGCCTGCTCTTTGTTAAACACACCATCTTCTACATAGGAACCGTCATCTTTCTTCTTTACCAGCTCGTTGATCATACGGGTGGATATGGTATAGATAGTATCTGCACCTACAGTCTTGAAAACAGTTGCCCGCATTACATTCCAGCGGTACAGCTCATTTTCGGTCTTGAAATTGAGGGGGCTGGCCATGTCCTGGAATTTATTAAACTGCCGGGTATCAAAATAGCAGCTGCCTAAAACACGGTAAGTGCTGTAGTAAATAAATTCCTGCTGGTTAGCCGCTTCTGCCTGGGGAAACTCCACGAGAAAGTTTTCAGCAAGCTGTATGCTTTCCTGCACGGTTTTAGCCTGCTGCAGCTTTTGAAAGCTCACGAATCGCGCGGTGGGTCCTTTGGGGGATCGCTGCACTACTAGCTGCTGCAGCTCCTGCGCCCTTTTGGTGTCTTTCAGCTGCACCTGGAAATAGCGCTGGATCTCCATCAGCTGTTGCTCGCTCAGATCTGCACGTTTTACCAGTTCTTTAGGATCTGCGTTCCTGTATTGTTGTTCATTATTCTGCTGGCTAAATACGGTAGTGGCGCATAGCAGCAGCGCGCATCCGATCCGGCTTATTTTTCTTCTCATGGTGTTGATATTTTTATCGTGCATTTTGTACAAGTTCAGGATTGAGCTCAATGTTCTTTGGTGGGATGGGATACACGTAGCGATCGCCGGGCGTGAGGGTGTAGGGGACGCCCTTGAACACGCGGGTAACGGTGCCAACACTCAGCCGGCGCTGGTCGTACCAGCGAAGGCCGGTGCCAAACAATTCCCGTCTTCTTTCTTCCAGCACTATCCGCAAAGCATCCGTAGCGGTAGCGGCTGTAAGAGGCGTGTAATCAGCCGGTTTAAAGCGGTGCTGGCGAAGGTTGTTCACCAGGGCCAGCGCGCCATTCTTATCATCGGCCCTTGCCAGTGCTTCTGCCTGCGTAAGCATCATCTCCGGCACGCCAACACCTGCCGTAACGTTATCGCCCATGAACATTTTGTCGCGGTAGGAGCCGCGGCCCGTAAACGCTGGCTGGAAAGTGCTGCCATTGCGGGTAAACAACACATAGCGCAGGTCGTGTGTATCAAAAAGGTTCAGCAGCTCACTGCTCAGGGGCAGGTCAATATAACCGGGTTTGGATGCCTGCTTCGACATCATCACTTCTGCATTATCAAGCCTCCTGGGATACGCCTTGCCGCCATCTGCATAATCATTCAGGTTCAGCAAAGTTTGCTGGTAAGAGAGCGACCTGGCAGCATTATCTGCAGCTTCAGTGTAGCGTTGCATGTACAGGTATGTTCTGGCCAGCAATGCATAGCCGGCTGCTTTACCGGGATGCAGCCTGTTGGCGCCCTGGTCCGGCAGATAGGGGAGGGCCTCTGTAAGATCTTTAATGATCTGGTCATACACTTCCTGTACGGAAGCCCGCTTCAGGCTAACAAACAGGTCGGGCGATAACAACAGCGGCAGCCCTGGATCTGTGGCAGCATTGGCGCTGTTATAAACCCGCGCATACAGGTTTACCAGCGTTAAATAGGTAGCTGCACGCTGCACCTGTGCTTCCGCATAAATGCGCTGCTTTTCTGCATCCGTGCCTTCTGCGCTGTTCATCACATTGGCAGTGATCTGGTTGCATACATACACCAGGTTAAATAGCTGGTCCCAGCCGGCATCACTTTGATCAGAGGTATAGTAATCTGCCGCCCAGGTATAAATATTACCTAAGTCATTCGTCAGCAGGGTTTGGAGGCTGGTATTGCTTTCCAGGTTAATGTCGTCGGCGGAGAGCATGGGCAGGCTCGCAGATCGTTCCATCACGCTTACATTGTTCAGCAGTTTCTGAAAGTCCGCAGTGTATTTAAACGTACGTTGGTTGGGCTGCTCCACTTCAACATATTTGCGGCAGGAAGCGGCGCCTATCGTCAACGCAAGTAATGGTATATAGAAAATGTTTTTTCTCATGGTAATGAAGTGGCTTTGTTAGAATGATGCATTCAGGCTCATGTAATAGCTGGGCGATGGCGGAAGGTTGCTGTAATTGGTGCTCATGATGTAGCTGGGATCCAGGCCGGACTTGTTACTGCGCCAGATCAAACCCAGGTTCCTCACAGAAAAATTGATCCCAATTGATTTCACCGGTGTGCGGGCCAGTACTTTTGAGGGTACCTGGTAACCGGCATTGATCTGCTGCAGGCGGATAAAGCTGCCGCTTTCCACCAGCAGGTCCGACATCTTGTAACGGTTACTGCTATTGGTAGTTACGTTGGGCAGTCCCGGAACATTGGTGAACTTTTCATCGCCTGGTTTGCGCCAGCGCAGGGCCAGATCACGCTGGGCGCCTATCAGTCCATAGTAATTACTGGTTGCATAATCCGGGTAATTTTCAATGGACAGGCGGCGGAATACATTGCCCATTTCATAAGTGATGCGCACGCCGAATGTGAACGATCTGTAAGTAAAGTCGTTAAAGAACCCGCCAAAATAGGGCGGGGTAGTGCGGCCCTTGTACACCAGGTCCTGTGCCGTGATCTGGTTGTTGGGCGCATCTGCATTAATGATCTTACCATTTTTATCATATAGCTGTGAGCGGCCAAGGCTATCCAGTCCGGCCCAGCGGTAAGCATATACATAATCTGTAGGCATACCTTCAATGGGTGTGCCGCCGTACACGGCCTGGCTGCTGGTAGGTTTGGTGAACCGGGCGTCTGTTACCTTGTTGGTGTTGTAGGAAAAGTTAAAGGTAGATGCCCATCCGAAATTCCGGCCGCGGATGATCTCTCCCCGGATGCCCAGATCAAAGCCATGGCCTTTCATGCTGGCGGCATTGTAGGTGATGCTGCTCCAGCCATAAGTGCTGTTTACCGGGAACTGCCACAGGATGTCTGTAGTACGTTTGCGGTAAGCATCCGCGCTTATGTTCAGGCGGTTGTTAAACACGCCAAAGTCTACCCCAAGGTTCCAGGAGCGGGTTAGTTCCCAGCTGATCTGGTTATTGGCGGGGGATTGCACTGCGCCATAAGGTTCACGGGTCACGGGGTCCAGGCCGTTCAGACTCAGAATGGCGGCGTTGCTGGCGCTGGTGGGCACAGAACCGGCAGTACCATAGGTAAGGCGCAGATCCAGCTTATTTACCCAGCTTACTTTTTTCATGAAATTCTCTGAAGTAAGGTCCCATTTTGCGCCTGCGGACCATAATGGTTTGGCCCGCTGGCTGCGGGTTGCGCCGGTGAGTGTGTAATCATCAAACCGCACACTGGCAGAGAGTATATAACGGTTATCAATAAACGAAAGAGCGCCATTGCTGTAGTACGACAAAAACCTGTTGATGCTGCGGCCAATAGTGCCATCGGAATATGACAGGCTGCTGCTCCATCCCATTACGGTCTGGTAATATGTATTCGGGCTCCAGGCGGCCGAAGAATAGGTATCTTCATCAAAACCATAACGGGTTTGCTGGTAGCCGGTAGACTGGTTTTCCCGGATCTCTGTACCTGCCAGCGCATTCAGGCTAACAAAGTTGTTAAAGGACTTATTCACGTTCAGCTGCGCGCGCAGGCCGTAGCTGACATCACTGGTATTATGACTGATCATCATGCCGCCATAGGGCACGCCGTACACCAGCTTTCCATTGGCATCAACAGTGGTACCGGTGTTGATCAATGTCCGGGTGTCATAACTGTTCAATTCAGCCAGGTATATTTCTTCTCCTGTATTGCGCTGTAATGAACCGGCCACGCTTATATTGGCCCAGTCAGTGATCCGGGTATCGATGTCGGCATTTAAACGGAAGCGGTTTTCCTTATCGGTTGTATTGCCATAATTCAGCTCCTGCAATGGGCTGTAAGTCCAGGGTAAATATCCTTTTGCCAGGAAATCTGCAGCCACTTCATCACGGTAGTCGATAGAGCGGGCAATGGGCTGCCCTGTATTATCTGCAAGCATCTCGTAGGGACGCAATCCCAGGCGGCCGTTGCCAATAGCATTCAACGCTGCGGTGTTGCCAATGCTATGCACATAGTTATAATTGATACCGGTATTGATGGTTACGCGGTTATTGAATAACTCGTTACTCAGGTTAGCCGTCACAAATAGATTTTCGCCCTTGTTACTCCTGAACACCGGCAGGTCCTTTGTATAGTTGGTAGAAACATAGTAGGTGCTGTGCTGCCCGCCGCCGGACATAGAGAGGTTATATTGCTGGGACACTGCGCGCTGCAGCAGCAGGTCACGGATCTGTTTGCGGTTATCCAGCCTGCCCAGCGCCGTGAGTGCTGAATCCCGCTGGCCGGCCGTGGCAGTACCACGGTCTGCTTTAAACATCCATTCCAGCGCATCGCTTACCGGCCTGTTCTGGTTGAAGGTCATCCAGCTGTTATCCCATATTGCGGGGTCCGTGAAAAAGCCCAGGTCTTTCATTTCTTTTTCCAGGTCAATATATTCCGCGCTGCTCATGCGGTTCAGGTTTTTCATATTGGCCGGGTTGGCAATACTCAGGTTGGTGTTGAAGCTGAGCTGGGAAGAATTCTTCTTACCCTTTTTAGTGGTGATCACAATAACCCCGTTGGCTGCTTTAGCGCCCCAGATAGAGGTGGCAGCGGCATCTTTTAGTATGGTGATGGATTCAATATCTTCCGGGTTATAGCGGCTCAAAATAGCGCCGCTGCTGGCATTGGCATTAAGCTGGGAAACCAGGTCCTGATCAAGCGCCGGGAAACCATCTATAACAACCAGCGGACTGCCGGCAGTGCTTAAGGTATTCACTCCCCGTATTGTAACCTTGTTATCCCTTGGGTTAAAACGTACGCCAGGGGCGGTGCCTTCCAGGCGCTCCATCAGGCTCACTGATGGTACGCTCTTTATCTGCTTTGCAGTGATCTGCTCAAAGGCGCCGGTAGCCCGCTCTTTTGGCAAGGTCTGGTAACCGGTGGAAACTACATTCACCTCCTTCAGCTGGTTTATATCCGGTTCCAGCTGTGCATTGATCATGTTCTTATCCCCAACTTCCACTTTCAGTGGGGACATGCCCACGTAGCTGAAAATAAGGGCATTGGTTTTTTCCTGTAAGCGCAGCGTATAGCGGCCATCACTGCTGGTGAGCGTACCAAAGCGGATGGCATAACCTTCCGGCATAACGGTTACGCCTATCAGCGGGTGGCCTTCTTTATCGGTTACTATACCCGAGATGGTTTGTATGTAAACGGGCGCCGGGAGGGCGGCATTTTTTTCCTCACTGCTTTCGTCGCTTTTTTTGGAACGGGTGTCTTTAATAATGGTATAATAGTTCTCCTGAACGTAAAGGAAGATAAAGCCATTTTTATACAGCAGGTCCTTCAGCACACTTTCTACCGGCTCTTTCTTTGTAAGTGGTTGCTGGAAATTAACGTACACGTTATCCAGTAAATGCTCTTCGTAGGAGAATTTAGTGCCATATACGGCGCGCACTTCCTCTAAAGCAGCTTTTAATTTCGTTTGCTGTTGAGCAAATAGTCCCCCTTGCACTGTTCCCAGCAGGAAACAGATGGCAATTAAAATTTTCTTGTTCATTCTACCTGTTTCGGCTGATAATTAAATGATTTGAATTTTGGTCGATCTTAAGATTAAATACCTTCCTGATAACAAAAAGGATGTCGTCTGCATTTGCGGCGGGCACAGTGCCTGAAAGCCTTTTCTGCGCCAGCTCCGGTGATGTTAAAGTGATCTCGTACCCATAGGTATCTTCCAGGACATACAGTATTTCCTGTAAAGAATAGCCATCCAGGTCCATTTCATTGTTCGTCCACGCCTTGTTGGAAGGCGGTTTCCTGTCCAGGATCATTAATACCTGTTTAATACTGTCATAAACATAGGCATCTCCCGGTTTAAGCATTTTGACAAAAGCTCCTGTTCCGGTTTTTTCAATTCTGAGATTGCCTTCCAGCAAAGAGATCTCAGTGATGCCGCGGCGGTTCCTGACATTGAACCGGGTACCGGTTACGGTTAAGAACAGGTCACTGACATATACCCGGAAGGAATCGGATTGCTGCAGGCGGTTCTTTATGGCCACATGTTTCACCTCAAAGAATGCCTCTCCTTCCAGCCAGATCTCCCTGGGTTTGTCGGACTTCCAGCTGCGTACATAATGAACGGCTGAATTACCATTGAGCGTAATAACCGATTCATCCGGCAAAACAACCTGGTCCCGTTTGCCAAAAGTGGTAACAAAATTCTTCCTGCCTATAGCCGACCATTCCCGCAGCGCAACGATCAGCAGCAGTATGGCTGCTGCTGCGCTAACCCATCTGAAAGCGATCTTCAATGGGCGGTATACGCGTTGCTGCCGGCTTTCGTAAACGGCTATCTGGCCGGCGATTCTGTTCCATAGCTGTGAGCTTTCGCCGGAAGGCTGATATACCTGTTGTTTGTTGAGCAGCAAGATCCAGACATGGGCTTCTTCCATGGCAGTCCTTTTGTCCGGATACTCGGCCGCAACACGCTCCCAGTAGGCAGCCGACTGCGCATCCCCATGCAGTACATGCTGAATGAATTCCTCGTCCCCAAAAAAAGAGGTGGTGGTATAATGGTGGTATGGCTGGTTCGACGATCCCATGTATAATTATATACACACAGTTTCTAAAAATTATCCCTCATTTCTGATAAAAAATAACAATTTCATAAAAAGGGAACAAAAATGAATAATTTTCAATCCGGGCGGTAAAAAACAATCACTTCTTAGATTTTTTTCAACGACAGCATTGCAGCCAAAATGAGCAGATCGGATTTTGAAATATAAGTACGCAGTACATCAATAGCCTTGTACACCAGCTTATAGGTGCTGCCAACCGACAACTGCATAACAGCGGCAATCTCCGCATAATCCATTTCCTCGAAATACCGCAGGTGAATGACCTCCCGCTGGCGCGGCGTCATATTTTCCAGTGCGCGTGCCAGGTTTTCCCGGATCTTTTCCATCCGTTCGCGGCTGATGATGGCCTGGTCATAAGCCAGCTCCTGGCCCGGCCAGTGGTCCAGCACCGCAAAGTTGTATTTACGCTGATGCACATCCAGCGTTCGTAACAGCACGCGGCGAAACGACTTATACAGGTAATTTTTTATGGAATCAGTTGGCTGTATGCGGTTCCTGTTCTTCCAGAGCTTAACGAATAAGTCCTGCAAGGCATCCTCTATCAGGTGGTCATCTGGTGTGAACTTATGGCCATAGTTAAAGAGCGGCGAGTGGTATTGTTCGAGAATGATCTGAAGGGAGGACTCATCACCTGAACGAAAAGCATCCCATATGTCTTTATCGTTCATCATAGACCCCGGCAGAGATAGTTTGGTTGAGCTACGAAAATAATAAAAATATTATTTAGTTTATAATGAGCCGGGAGGGGATGCGGAGCTAATGTTTGCAAACTTTGTCCTTTGATATAATGGCCATTAAACAAAATAACATACAGGAGTTTGAAATATCTGCTTCGTTCCTGGCGCTTTTTTAAAAAAAACTTTATGGAATGGAAAGAGCCTGCACAGTATGCCAATGCTCTCCATTTCAGTAGCCCATTTGAATGTTTGTGTAAGGAAACGCGATATGACATCGGTTAAGTCTTCCCGATAACCAAAACGGCATTTGACCTTTACGTTTTGAATTTCTTAACTTTGCGTAATGCAAAAGAAGACCGCGCGTTTGATTTCGGAGTTCAATAATGAACTGAAACTAAAAGGATTCAATGTATTCCAGATAGAGGCCGATAGCGATGCAACCCGCATTTACAGCCGGAAGGACTTTTACAAAATTTGCCTGACCACAGGAAAGAGCATAATAAACTATGCAGACAGGAGCTTTGAGCAGGAGGGAACTATCTTGTTCTTTGGCAATCCGCATATCCCTTATTCCTGGGAAACACTTACCACCACTTATATAGGCTATACGGTGCTTTTTTCGGAAGATTTCTTCCTGATGTCTGACCGCTCGGAAAGCCTGCAAAATTCTCCCTTGTTTAAGATCGGCGGTACGCCAATTCTAAAAATAACAGAGGACCAGCGGGAGTTCTTAAATACCATCTTTAAAAAGATGATCGAAGAACAGAAAACGGATTACACCTATAAGGATGAGCTTATCCGCAATTATATTAACCTGATCATTCACGAAGCCCTGAAACTTCAGCCTTCTGAACATTATGACCAGCACAAAAATGCGGCTTCCCGGCTTACTGCTGTATTTCTGGAACTCCTGGAAAGACAGTTCCCCATTGAAACCACCGACCGCCCTTTACAGTTAAGAACGGCACAGGATTATGCAAATAATTTACATGTGCATGTCAATTACCTCAACCGTGCTGTTAAGGAGGTTACCGGCAGGTCCACTACCACCCACATTACCGAGCGCATTATTTCGGAAGCAAGAGCGCTTTTGCAGCATACTGACTGGAACATTGCAGATATTGCTATTGCACTTGGTTTTGAATATCCCACCTATTTTAACAATTATTTTAAGCGTATGACCGGATCAACCCCAACAGCTATCCGGTCTGCTGAAGTTTGAAATCCTTAATGATCGGTTTGATCTTCATTATCACCGCGGGGAAGGCCCGGGGTACCTTTGTGTTGTGATCAATGAAAATATGAAACAACACATCAGTACCGATGAATTAACGGTTAAACCAGCCTGGAATGCTGTATTTGCCTTAGCGCTTGCTGTATCCGGCTTAATCGTTTCGGAGTTTTTGCCGGTTAGTTTGCTAACGCCGGTGGCAAAAGATCTGAGGATAACAGAAGGCGTAGCAGGACAGGCCATTTCAGTGACGGCTATTGTAGCCATGGTATCAAGCCTGCTGATCGCAGTGATCACGCAACGCATGAACCGGCGCCTGGTTTTATTAGCCTTTTGTGTGTTGCAGATCATCTCAAATCTCTTAGTGGCCAATGCACCAAATTTCGCCCTGCTCTTAACCGGACGTGTATTGCTGGGTATTGGCCTCGGTGGTTTCTGGTCAATGGCAGCAGCAACGGCATTGCGCCTGGTGCCAGCAAGCCAGGTATCCAGGGCGCTTTCCATCATTTTTAGTGCAGTATCTGTGGCAACGGTCGTGGCGGCGCCATTGGGCAGCTATTTGGGCACGCATTTAGGTTGGCGTAATGTGTTTCTGATCGCAGCCGCAATAGGAGGCGTAGCTTTTATCTGGCAGCTGGTAACGCTGCCTTCTATGCCAACAAACAAGGCGGGTAAGATCAGCGATCTGTTCCGCGTGCTGAAGCGCCCGAACATCAAAGCAGGCATGCTGGCAACTATGTTCGCGTTTATTGCCTATGCTACCTTTTTTACTTACCTGCGCCCCTTCCTGGAAACAGTAACCCGGGTAAACGAAAATACACTTTCTACCATCCTTTTAGGCTTTGGCATTGCCAACCTGCTTGGTTCAACTTTTTCGCGTTATCTGCTGGAATGGAACCTGCACCGCTCACTGGCGCTGATGCCCTTCATAATGGCCGTTATGGTAACCAGCCTGGTAAGCTTTGGAAATATTATGGCAGTAGCAGCGGTATTAGTGTCCTTGTGGGGAATGGCGCTGGGCGTAATACAGGTGGGCTGGACTGCCTGGCTTACCAGAACCATCCCTGATGAGGCGGAAAGCGGGGGAGGCATTCAAATAGCGGTTATCCAGCTGGCTATCACCGCAGGTGCGGCTTTCGGCGGCGTACTTTACGATCACACAGGTGCAAAGGGTGTATTTACCAGCAGTGGCATTTTTGCTCTTATTGCAACACTGGTAGCCCTGTTTGCTTTCCGGAGATCATCGAAGCGGCTGAACAATGCCGGAAAACCGCATCAGGAAACATGTGCAACAAAATTGGTTGCTTAAAAGAATAATGTCTGCACGGTTTGGATTATAAACAAAACTAAAAGATGAAAAAAATAACAGTATTAGTGTTTGTCTTCTTAATGGGATCAGGGCAGGCTCGCACTCAAACCTCACAAAAAGAAAAAACAAAAGATATGGAACAAACAGACCATTATACCTTTCCGCTGAGTGATAAGGTTACCCGTGAAAAAGTATCGTTCAAAAACCGTTATGGGATTACCCTGGCGGCTGATCTTTACCTGCCGAAGAACCGTGGTGATGAACCTTTGGCAGCACTGGCCATTAGCGGCCCGTTTGGGGCAGTAAGAGAGCAGTCCTCCGGATTGTACGCACAAACGATGGCGGAGCGTGGTTTTGCTACCCTTGCCTTTGACCCTTCTTACACCGGTGAAAGCGGAGGTGAACCCCGCAATGTTACTTCACCGGATATTAATACGGAAGATTTCAGCGCAGCAGTAGATTTCCTGGGTCTGCAACCTGCTGTTGACAGGGCCCGTATCGGCATCATCGGTATTTGTGGTTTTGCGGGCATGGCGTTGAATGCCACTGCTGTGGACAAACGTGTGAAAGCCGTTGCAACCACCAGTATGTATGATATGTCGCGGGTAATGGCAAAAGGCTATTATGATAAGCTTACCATTGAACAACGCACTCAAATGCTGGAACAAATGAGCCAGCAACGCTGGGAAGATGCAAAGAACGGAACACCCGCTCCCGGCCCGCGCATTTTACCTGAGCAACTGAAAGGCGACGAACCTCAGTTTGTTGTGGATTATTTTAATTACTACCGCACTCCGCGGGGCTTTCACAAAAACTCACCCAATTCAAACGGTGCGTGGAATGCTACCAATGCGCTGTCGTTTATGAATATGCCGCTGCTTACCTACATTAAAGAGATCTCGCCCCGCCCTGTTTTGTTGATTGCTGGTGAAAATGCACATTCCAGGTATTTCAGCGAAGATGCTTATAAAGCAGCAGCCGAGCCGAAGGAGTTAATGATCATCCCAAATGCCAGTCACGTTGATCTGTATGACAGGGTGAATATCATCCCGTTTGATAAGTTAACATCATTTTTCAACGAGTATCTGAAAACAGGTAAGGCGATGTAACGGCAAAGAGTGTGCGTTTGTTGAAGACAGGTAAATGAGTACGTATTCAGAAATATACGCGGATCATTTTACAGATCCGCGTATATTGGTTGCATTTAGTTAAAAGACATCAGACTATATTATGATTAAAACATCCTTCAGCGGCGTTCTCCTGCTGTTATTTTTTACTACTCAAATAACCTTCGCACAATCTGCCAACCACCTGCCTGATTGGGCTTTGGGCGGGTTTTTAAGACCGGTGGGAGAGAATCCCGTCATCTTGCCGGATACTACTGCCACGTTCATGGATCCAATGAGCAGGTCAAAAATAAAATGGGAGATCAATGATACCTTTAACCCCGGGGCAGCGGTTAAAGATGGTAAAATAGTGGTCATCTATCGCTCTGAAGATAACAGCGGGATAAAGATAGGCACCCGCACCTCGCGCCTTGGTTATGCAGAAAGTAAGGATGGCATGCATTTTAAACGCAAAAAAGAACCCGTTCTTTTTCCGGCAGATGATGATCAGAAAACATTTGAATGGCCCGGCGGCTGCGAAGATCCGCGGATAGCCGTGACGGAGGATGGTACCTATGTAATGCTGTATACACAATGGAACCGTAAGGTGCCCCGCCTGGCAGCAGCTACCTCAAAAGACCTGGTGCATTGGACAAAGCACGGGCCTCTTTTTCAGGACGCATATAATGGAAAGTTTTTCAACATTGCTACTAAATCAGCATCCATTCTCACACAGGTTAAGGGCGATAAGCAGGTTATTGCCAAAGTGAACGGTCAGTATTTTATGTATTGGGGCGAACGGCATGTGTACGCCGCCACCTCCACCAACCTTGCTGATTGGCGCCCTTTAGTAGATGACAAAGGTGAATTGCTGATCCTGGCCTCTCCACGAAAAGGCTATTTCGATAGCGATATGACCGAATGCGGTCCTCCTGCCTTGCTTACAGATAAAGGCATCATCCTGTTATACAATGGCCGGAACGATGCTGCTAAAGGCGACAAACGTTTGGCCGCGGGAACATACAGTGCCGGTCAGATGTTGTTTGACAAAACCGAACCAACCAAATTGATTGCGCGGCTGGATGTGCCATTTTTCAGGCCCCGCGAAGCTTTCGAAAAACGGGGCCAGTATTCAAGCGGAACGGTATTTATTGAGGGCATGGCCTGGTTTAAACATAAATGGTACCTCTATTACGGCTGCGCAGATTCCAGGGTAGGAGTAGCCGTTTATGACCCGCAGCACCCGGCATATCCGGATCCTGTTGAGGATATTGGCCGGTAGATCATCTTGTCACGATTACCCCGTAACAGCAACCAAAATACTTACCCCCCAACCGGTGTACTAACTTCTTCATAAGCCGTTTTTTATAGTGCAATAGTAGTTGTTCCTCATTATGTGTGTATGTATATACATAATGAGAATAAACTATTGTTATGGGGTAAAATACTATCAAAGTAATGCCTGATTATAGCCGATCTTTACTATAACAACAGGATCACGTACAATAATCAATCGCCGGATCATTCGCCTGTACCAAGACTGTTTTAATTAATTGCCGAAATTATGTTCCACCGTTATGTCAGACTCGTCATCTGTTCTCTTGCATTTTTGTACGCATGCAATAATAGCGATGCACCCGGAAACCAGCCTGGAAAATTACCGGAACTTGTAGACTACAATTTTGATATACGGCCCATTTTATCAGATAAGTGTTTTGCCTGTCATGGCCCTGATGCCAATAAACGGGAAGCCGGCCTGCGGCTTGATATTGCCGACAGCGCTTATAAAGCGCTGCGCGAAACTCCCGGCGCACATGCCTTAGTGCCGGGCGATCCTCTGGCATCTGTAGTATACCAGCGGATCAGCAGTACAGATTCTTCCATGCGTATGCCGCCTCCATCCACCAACATGGCGCTGAGCAGTTATGAAGTAAAGCTGATTGAGAAGTGGATCAAACAGGGTGCAAAATATAAACCCCACTGGGCATTTGTGGCGCCTGTGAAACCTGCATTACCCGAAGTAAATAAGGAGAACTGGGCGCGCAACGAAATAGACTACTTTGTATTGGCCCGCATGGAGCAGCACGGGCTGAAACCCAATCCTGCAGCAGATCATGAAAGACTGCTGAAACGTCTTTGCCTGGATCTTACCGGCCTGCCGCCCTCACCTGAAAGAATGGAACGTTTTGCCAAAGATACCAGCGAGGCAGGTTATGAACGCATGGTAGATGAGCTGCTGGCCGACAGCGCCTATGGCGAGAAAATGGCAGTACACTGGATGGATGTAGCCCGGTATGCGGATTCACACGGCTACCAGGACGACAACTACCGCTCCATGTGGCCCTGGCGCGATTGGGTGATCCATGCATTCAATGAAAACCTTTCTTACCGGGATTTTATAACCTGGCAGCTGGCAGGGGATATGCTTCCCGGCGCCACCCGCGAACAATTGCTGGCCTCCGGCTTTAACCGCAACCATAAGATCACCGAAGAAGGCGGGGTAATAGATGAAGAATACCGCATCGAATATGTGACGGACCGTACCAACACCTTCGGCAAAAGTATGCTGGGCATCACTATTGAATGCGCGCATTGCCACGATCACAAGTATGATCCTTTCTCACAAAAAGAATATTATGAGCTCTTTGCTTTCTTTAATAATGTGAAGGAAGTTGGGCTGCAATCTACGGTAGGGGGGCCTGAAACCTATGCCAAAACGCCCTATATGGAGATCACCAAAGAAGATCTCAAAGGCGTGCTCAATTTCATTAACAAGCAGGACACCAATAAGCTGATCGTATCTGTAATGGGGGAAAAGGATACTACGCGAAAAACGTATATCCTTGGCCGTGGTAACTACGATAACCCTACGCTGGAAGTACAGCCGGAAACACCGCATGCCGTGCTTCCCTTTGATATGAAGCAATACCCGGCTAACCGCCTTGGCCTGGCAGCCTGGTTGTTCGACAAGCGGAACCCGCTCACAGCAAGGGTATTTGTTAACCAGCAATGGCAGGAAGTATTTGGCAGGGGCATTGTGAAAAGCACCGGCGACTTCGGCATGCAGGGCGATCTGCCCAGCAATCCACAGCTGCTCGACTGGCTGGCGGTTGATTTTATGCAGCACGGATGGAATATTAAACGGCTCATGAAACAAATGGTAATGAGCACCACTTACCGGCAATCGGCCATCATTTCCAAAGAGAAGCTGAAAGCAGATCCTGAAAATATTTACCTCTCCCGCGGCCCCAGGTTCCGCCTTACTGCAGAAGGCGTGCGCGACCTTGTGCTGAAGAGCAGCGGTTTGCTGGTACCTGAAATTGGCGGTCCCAGTGTAAAGCCCTATCAGCCCCAGGGCTTATGGGAGATGGCTACCTCCGGCAGGGGCATCCTCGCCACCTACCGGCAGGATCATGGGAAAAGCCTTTACCGCAGGGGATTGTACACCTTCATCAAACGCACAGTGCCGCCACCTTCTATGATGATCTTTGACGCCAGTAACCGCGATCAGTGCGAGGTAAAACGCGCCAGCACCAATACTCCCCTGCAGGCGCTCATTATGCTCAACGATCCCACCGTGCTGGAAGCCAGCCGGGTACTGGCTTCCCGGTTGCTGCAAAAAGACAATAACACAACCCGGAATATAACACAGGCCTTCCGTTTGATCGTTTGCCGCACACCGCAAAAACAGGAAGTAGACCTGCTGCAGAAATATTATGAACAGCAACAGCAATGGTATAAGCAGCAGCCCGGTAATGCGGTGAAGCTGCTGCAGCATGGTGAGTACCCGATGGCCACAAACCTGGACAATGCATCCTGGGCCGCCATGATGCAGGTGATCACTACCATTTATAACCTGGAAGAAACGCTTTCAAAAACATAAGGATTGTAAGTCACGCATAATAAAGGCCGATGAAGAACGAATTTTTAGAATATCACCTGAACATGAACCGCCGCAAGTTCCTGTCACGCCTGAGCCTTGGCGTGGGCAGCCTGGCGCTGGGTTCCCTGCTGGTCCCCGGCCTCCTGGGCAAAAGCAGTGAGGAAGAAGCGTCCTTTGTTCCGGGGATGCCGCATTTTGCACCCAGGGCTAAAAGGATCATCTACCTGTTTCAGAACGGCGCGCCATCCCAATTGGAAAGCTTTGATTATAAGCCAAAGCTGCGCGAAATGATGGGGCAGGAGCTGCCGGCCTCCATCCGGATGGGACAACGCTTAACCGGCATGACCTCAGGGCAGTCGTCTTTTCCGCTGGTAGGCTCGCATTTCGATTTTAAACAGTACGGCGGGTCCCGTGCCTGGATCAGCGACCTGTTTCCAAACACGGCGCGGATAGTGGACGATATCTGCATTGTACGTTCCATGTTCACTGAAGCCATTAATCATGATCCCGCGCTCACCTTTTTCCAGACAGGGGCGCAGCAGGGCAATCGCGCCAGCTTTGGCTCCTGGATGAGCTATGGCCTTGGCAGCGAAAATAAGAACCTGCCTGCCTTTTGTGTGCTGCTGTCAAGGGGTAAAGGGAACGGGCAGGGCGTATACTCCAAGCTATGGTCCAACGGATTTTTAGACAGTATTCACCAGGGCGTTCAGTTCAGCAGCGGTGAAAGCCCGGTATTGTACCTGAATAATCCTGAAGGCATTGATATGACTAACCGCCGCCAGATGCTGGACCAGCTGGCCGCATTGAATGCGCAGTTGTACCAGGAATTTGGCGATCCGGAGATCAATACCAAGATCCAGCAGTATGAAATGGCTTACCGCATGCAAACGGCGGTGCCTGAGCTTACCGACCTCTCCAAAGAATCAGATGATATCATCAAGCTGTATGGGCCCGACTGCCTGGTGCCCGGCACATTTGCAGCGAACTGCCTGTTGGCCAGGAAGCTTTCCGAAAGTGGTGTGCGCTTCATTCAGCTATATCACCAGGGATGGGACCAGCACGGCAACCTGCCCAATGAAATGGCCGGCCAGGCTAAGGATGTGGACCGTGCTTCCGCAGCGCTGATCACGGATCTTAAACAACGCGGCCTGCTCGATGAAACATTGGTAATATGGGGTGGTGAATTTGGAAGAACCAACTATTGCCAGGGTAAGATGACGGCAGATAATTATGGCCGTGATCATCATCCGCGCTGCTTCTCCATCTGGATGGCCGGCGGGGGTGTAAAGCCCGGCATCGTATACGGAGAAACAGACGAGTTTGGGTATAACATCGTGAAAGACCCGGTGCATGTGCATGATTTTCATGCAACCATCTTACACCTGATGGGACTGGATCATGAAAAATTAACTTTTAAACACCAGGGGCGCCGTTACCGCCTCACAGACGTGGCAGGTAAGGTCATCCCCGGGTTGATGGCCTGATTAAATTTGTTGATAACAATACCTATAAATTCAGGAGAGTAGAATGAAAGTGAAGCAGCCGTCCGGATGGCAAAGCGCAGGCAGCAGCCTGTTATTTGCCGGCAATATTTTTATCCTTTTCCTACTGATCTTCGGCAACCGGGTGGTATTACCGCCCTGGTTGCAGGTACTGGGCAGAATGCATCCTTTATTGCTGCATTTCCCTATTGTGCTGATCCTGGTAGCCGGCGTTTTAACGTTTATCCGCCTGCGTGAGCCGGCTGCTGAAGCATGGAAACAGCACCTGGCCAATGTTTTATTACTTGCAGGTGCGCTCAGTGCAGTCGCTACCGTTATTATGGGCCTGTTCTTATCTGCTGAGGAGGGATATAACGGCAGCGGTACCTTACAATGGCACAAATGGAGCGGCGTAAGTGTATGCTGGCTAACTTCTTTATTATACTGGCTGGGGCGGCCGGGTATAAGCCGGCTTGCAATACAGAAAGGCGGGCTGCTTATTACTGCGCTGGTGCTGGTAGTGACCGGGCATTTCGGGGCCGGCATTACGCATGGTGAAAACTTTGTACTGGCGCCTGTAACCCCTGCCGGAAAAGTACCGCAGGTGTCTTTTGACCAGGCCCTGGTATATGAGCACCTGGTAAAGCCGGTGCTGGAGGAGAAATGCATGAACTGCCATAACAGCGCTAAGGCAAAAGGCGGGCTGGCAATGGAGCTGCCGTCGCAGCTGCTGAAAGGAGGGAAGAGCGGGAAGCTGTTTGTGCCCGGTAACCCCGGAACAAGCCTGTTAATAGCGCGGCTGCATTTGCCCATGGATGCGAAGAAGCATATGCCGCCTGCCGGCAAGCCACAGCTCACACCGGAAGAAGCGGACCTGCTTTATTACTGGATCAAAGGCGGCTCTGATTTCAAAACAAAAGTAGCTGCATTGCCGGTACATGACAGCCTCCGGTTACTGGCTGCTGCGATGTTAGAGCCTGCTCCATCAGCAGCTCCTGTTTATCAATTTGCAGCGGCAGATGAAAAGCTGGTGCAAAAGCTGAACAATAATTACCGCGTTATTTATCCGGTAGCGCTGAATGCAGCGCCACTGGTGGTGAACTGCTATAATAAAGACAAGTTTAACAGCAGATCGATCGAAGAGCTGCTGCCACTGAAAAAACAGATCATAGAAATGCACCTGCAGAAAATGCCGGTGCAGGATGCTGATCTGAACATCATAGCACAGTTTCCCGAGCTGCGGGTGCTGAACCTGAGCTTTACTAACATAAACGGGCAAACGCTGGCCGCACTGGCAAAGCTGCCACACCTGGAAAGCCTTTCACTGTCAGGCACCCCTGTTACCCTGCAGCAGCTGCAGGTGCTGAAAACGGCGCCTGCGTTGAAAGAGCTGTACCTGTGGAATACCGCGCTCACCGCTGCCGAGCTGGATCAGCTGCCTGCTGCATTTAAAGCGGTGGCTATTATCAGGGGATTTACAGATGATGGTAAACAACCGTTGAAGCTGAATCAGCCGCTGTTGGTAAATACAGCACCGGTTTTCCGCAATACTACACAGCTGTTGCTGAAGCATCCTATTAAAGGGGTTGAGATCCGCTATACTACCGATGGATCGGTACCGGACAGTGTGCGCTCGCCCCTGTTTAAAGATAGCCTGTTGCTGCAGGCTAACACTACTATCCGTGCCATTGCCTGCAAAAAGGGCTGGTATGCAAGCGACCCGGTGCAGTTCAATTTTTACAGATCTTCGTATACCCCCGACAGTGTGGTATTGCTCACACAGCCCGATGGAACTTATGCCGGCGCAGGTGCCAAAACGCTCTGCGACGGGCAGAAGGGAGGAACAGACCAGGGCAATCAGAAATGGCTGGGGTACGTAAAAGAGCCGATGGTAGCCATGCTGCTCTTTAAACAGCCCGTACCCCTGCAGTCGGTTTCAGTAGGTACCTTACGGAACATTGACGGGTACATTTTCCCTCCCGCTAAGCTGGAAATATGGGGTGGCACAGATGCGCAGCACCTGAAGCTGCTGAAAGGATCATCCCTGCAGCAGGGAAGAAGAATGATCCGGCAGCCGCCCTGGAAGTAGCAGGTACCTTTCCTGTTACCAGGGTTTCCTGTGTGAAGCTGGTCATGGATCCTTTGCAGAAAATACCCGGCTGGCACCCTGGCAAGGGAAGCAGGGGATGGGTGTTTGCAGATGAAGTATTATTTAATTAGGTATGCCTTCGATGGCCACTAAGCAGTAGTTATTCCTGTTTAAACTGCCGGATAAGCTCCCTGATCGATTCTTCAGAAGGGGAGGCAAAATTTTTCATTCCTTCAAGTGCCTCCCGTCCCAGGACGGCAGCTCTTGCCCGCATTCGCTGCTCATAGGCTGTAATGGCGTTTTGCAGGCCTTTACATTCACCATTGGTTAGGCATTCGCTTAAATCCAGTGCATCCAGCATAGCTGTATTAACCCCTTCGCCTGATGGCGGCATCAAATGAGCTGCATCTCCAATGAGTGTAATGTTTTCTTTTGCATCCCATTGAAGGTCTGGCGGGAAATAATTTAATGGCCGTGGAACAAAATGAGTACATGCTTTAAAAAGTGTGAAGAAAATTGGATTCCATCCTTCATAATATTTAACTAAATAAGCATATACATTTTCAGGATCATTAAAATGTATGCCGCTGGTTTTGTCCCAATTTTCCGGATACAGGGATGCGGCATAGAACGTTAGTCCGCCATCTCCTCTTGGTTGCACCGCTATCGTTTTTCCGGGGCTCATTGCAATCAGATTTGCGTTGTCAACCAGCTCATACATTTCAGGGCATTCCCTCTCAGGGTGGTTTATCTCACCCTGGATTATAGTTGCTCCGGAATAACATGCTTTGATATCTGTTACGTAAGGACGAACCTTTGAACGGTAACCGTCTGCTCCAATCACAATATCTGCGGTAGCCATTGTGCCATTTTCAAATTGTAAGGTCCAGGTATCATTAAGCTGCTCCATGCTCACAAATTGGCTATCCCAAACAACAGTACCTGGCAAAAGAGCCTCTATCAACAGATTTCTCAGTGCCCCTCTGTCAATCTCTGGTCTGAAGTGCTCGTTACCAAAGTCGTCTGCTGAGCCGTTGCTGCTTTCATCAATGCAGATACTGGCATCTTTGTCAACCATGCGGTACTTATCAGCTCCCCGCATGTAACTGATTTTAAAAGCATTCATCAGTCCCGCAGCTTCCATTACTTTCAAACCCGAGTCAAAGTGCAGATCAACGATTGCACCCTGAACGCGCGCTGCTTTACTAAAGTCCCGTTCATAAACTATAACATTACAGCCTTTAAGCTGTAAAAGTCTGGCCAGTGTTAATCCGCCCGGGCCGCCCCCTATAATGGCTATTTTTTTGTCCTTTAATAGCGCTGTTCCTTTCGATGTTCCCATTTTTATACGCTTTCTTTTAATTGGATACAAAGGAACAGTGTCTTTTTACCGCAGACAATATCGATACGCAGTAAGTATAGGACTATTCGAAGTTTTTATTCCGGAAAGCTACTGGTGTTGTGCCTGAAACTTTAACAAACAGTCTGGAGAAATAGGAATGATCGTCGTAGCCCAATTCTCCCGCAATTTCCTTTATGGATTTATCTGAATGATAAAGAAGGCGTTTCGCTTCTAAAACAACACGTTGCTGAATGTGATAGGAGACAGAATAACCCGTTGTATTTTTAACACACTCATTTAGGTAGGGAGTAGATATATTAAGGCTGCTGGCATATGCCATTGGACTTTTAATTGTCGTGAAACGATGTTCCAGTAATGATTTGAAGGCTTTGGTAATAACCTCGGCCCGGGAATAATTGTCTGTTGGCACAGACAGTGCTGAATATTGCGATGCAACCAATGCGACCAATGTATTACAGCTTTCTTTGATGATAGCATCGTATAGTTTATCGTGTGTTCTTTCAGAAAGCTTTATACATAAGGTGGCAGCTTCTGCTATAATGGACAATGTCTCTGTTGTTATAGGCAATGCATTTACAGGTGCAAATTCTTCCAATAATTTCAGGAACTCCGGCTGAAGATTTTCTGTAGTGATTATCCAGCTACAAACCGTAGCATTTTCAAAGGCTGTTACACGATGTATCTGAGCAGGGTGTATATAGATAAGAGCTGGTGCTTCAATAGCATGTTCACGAAAGTCAATTTCCATATAGGTTGTTCCTTTCTCCTGCAGGATAAAGGAATATCCACCGTCCCGGTGAGAACGTTCTACTTCTTTAAAATCGGGCGGGCCATTTAACGAAGTCCTGCCAATGAATATCCCTTGGCCATTACCGGTTGGCAAAGTGTAAACAGGGATATGGTTGCTTTTTTTTCTCATCCTTGTAAACCGCAAAGATAACTCCTGCATTTTCGACCATCAAAACCAATTCAGTGAACCCGCGACCTCCCGGCCAATGACCGGCAGCAGGCATATTTTCTAAAAGCACTAAATATTTATTGTTTATCAATAAATATTTATTATTATTGCATCATAATCTCAAGCCATTATGAAAAGGATTTCCATCACATTCCTTCAGGCCGTTATTGTGCTGATCGGCATCGTAGCACTTGCCATTTTGATCCGGTTTCCCTTAACCGAAGGACGGGCTGCAAACTTAGACTTGTTCAGTATTTACGCGGACCCCCTCATCTTGTATGGATACGCAGCATCCATTGCTTTTTTTGTTGCGTTATACAAGGCGTTCAGATTACTTGGATATATCGGGCAGAATAAAGTATTCTCATCCAGCTCTGTTAAGGCTTTAAAGAGCATAAAATATTGTGCGATCGTACTAAGTGTTTTAATTGTAGCAGCAGGAATATTCATAAGGATAGCCCATAATAAAGACGACGACCCTGCGGGTTTTTTGGCCATGTGTATCATGGCTACTTTTGTTTCGGCTGTAGTTGCAACTGCTGCAGCAATATTTGAAAAAATATTGCAGAATGCCCTGGATATGAAATCTGAAAATGACTTAACAATTTAAGCTATGCCAATTATTGTAAACTTAGACGTGATGATGGCAAAGCGAAAAATTTCTCTAAACGAACTTTCTGAAAGAGTTGATTTGACATTATCTAACCTTTCTATCTTAAAAACAGGGAAGGCAAAAGCAATTCGTTTTAGCACACTGGACGCAATTTGTAAAGCATTAGACTGCCAACCGGGCGACATTCTGGAATATGTAAATGAAGGAAAAGGACAATGAGCTGCTTATAAAGGGTTGGGCCAGCAGTTAAACCAGGAGAGCCACGGGGATTATTTCATCCATGTGGCCCTCAATATGCAGTGGGAAACTTAAAATTCAATAGAGTCCCCTGACAAATAAATATTCATCCTCTTCTTTAGCTTTATCCTGTAATAGGGAAGGTTCTTTTGATAAGAGCTGGATGGTCGTGCTGCTGATGATCAGCTGCCTGAGAATGATGAAAAGGAGCAGTATGATCGCAATGATAAAAATGGTGGTCCACATGTTATAGCTATTTAATTGAAAGAATGTATTTTGTCAGCTCTCCCAGATCAGTTTCAGACAGCTGCGGGAAGCCGGGCATCTGGGGATATCCCGGGCGTTTTTTACCGGGAGCCTTGATCCAGCTTTTAAGCCCTGCTTCGTTATCATGGTAAATGCTCACCATTTCAGTCATGGGCGGGCCAACCAGCTTTTCATGAGGTTTGTGGCATGAGCTGCAGTTAGCCTGGAATAAGGCAGCGCCCTTTGCCATCTCTCCGGAGGAGGGCCCGGCTTCAGCGGGTATTTCTTCTTCAACCGGATTTTTCCTGGCCTCAGCAGATAGCTTTTCAAATTCAGCTGTTTTGGCTGCCATAAGCTTTTTGTGAGGCGCTAATGCATTGGCCCGGTAAATATGTCTGCCGCTTCCCATGAACAGTACCGTTATTGTCATAGCAACAATCACCTTCCGGTAATTCCGGTCAATATTTTCGGGTGGGCCGGTAATGGCTTTCCACATCCAGTACATTGCCGGTAGTGCGATAGCTGCGCCGGAAAGGATTACCAGGATGAGGTTCCATTTAACCCCTTTTGATGGGAGGGTTAAAAGCACAACAGGCCCGATCATGAATTGAAACAATGATACGGCGAATGTGAGTGAATACGCTTTTTTCTTAATGTCGTAACGGGTTAGCTTATGAAAATGGTTTTCAAACGGATACCTTTTTCTGCCAACATACCAAAATAGGAACAGGCCGGTAACAGCCATGGATGCGCAGATGAAGTGAAGATAGCGCGGAAATACGTTGGGGAGCGTTAGTGCACTTACAAACCCCTTAATGGTACCCCACTTCTCGGGGAATAACATCAGGTTGATATTTGTCAGGAAGATCAACGGGATGAATAAAAAGACCAGTACGGCTGCTGCAATAATTGAAATATGCAGCGGCTTATTATTTTCAAGCTTATGCCACGTATATTTATGCAGGTATGTTAATAGAAAGGCAATGGTCACCAGGGGAATAATTGAGATCCACATCAGCCCTGTCAGCGCATTTGCAGAATAGAAGTATATGGTATACAGGGCGTTGATGCTGAGTAATGGAGCCACACCCAATACTACCGCCAGGCTCTTATTAACTGTTATGGTCTTCGCTATTTCATAGGCCAGGGTATCGTACTCTTTATCCCTAAGACCTTTGATCTGCGTCCATAAAGTTAGTATGGAGCCTCCCAGCATCAGGTTTACGAATATTATATGCGCCAGGAAAGATAATATCAATAGAACCACCAGCAGCCATTCAGGCAAAGGAAGATCCAGGGGAATGTCTCTCGGAACGGGTGTATTGGCCTGTAGTAAAGTGATCATATTTGACTTAATAAGTTGTATAAGATGTTATTTTTTTCTTAGCTCGTTATCCGTAGCGGACGTTTCATTTTTTTTCAGTAGTGCTTCTGCAGCTTGTACATTATTTTGTGGATTCACTGTTATCCCTTCCGTTTGCGCGCCGCCAAGCGGTTCTCCACTTAGCTGAAGGTGTTTGATGTAAGCGGTTAATGCTTTTAACTCTTTTTTATTTCCGGGAAACGGAGGCATATAGGTTCTGCCATTATGCATATTGGGTATATAGGCTTCCATGGAATTTTCATCCAGGGGTTTTTCCACGCCATAGATCCGCTCAAATACTTCTACAATGGAATTTATGCCGTTTGTGGTGTGGCAGCGGCTGCATGATAGCATAAATACGTCCCTGCCTGCTGCCAGCTTATTTTCTTCTGTTATTTCCACCGTGCTTGCATACGTGGCATATTTTAGAATACCATCCCTTTTGTAAAGCGGATAATCCTCCTCCCGCAGCAGGTTTGAATACATATACCCGGCAATGATGTAAGGTTTTCTGATAAACTCTCTCACACGCTCGAAAATGCCAAGGAAACCAAAGGCTGCCATGCAGGGTACCAGTACAAGAACAAAGCGTATTGACCCTGGCCGCAGTAATGCCCATATGCTGATAATCACCACCAGCGAAACTGCTCCGGGGATGATGTAGCGCAGTAATTCATAATACTGCGCGAATTCGATCGTTCCTACTGCCGTACTCATATTGGAACGCATAGCCTCCGGCATGGCATTGTAGTATATGTATGCCGCGGCCACTGTAATTGGCGCCCATGATAATATCCATTTAGATGCGTTTTTCAATGCTATATTCCTTACTGCAGTGCCTTTCTTTGCAAATATTGTGGTCAGCAACATGCCAAAGATGCCCCCTAATATCATTGCCGCCGGTGTACGGAAAAAAAGCTGCGGCAGATATATGGGATTTGTAAATCCGTTCAGCAGGCTGTGATGCCTATTCCAGTTCCCCGGGTCCATCATAAACCCTAGTATGGAAACAATAATGGCCATAGTGATCCAGGAGAATATAGAAAGGAACCATCCGAACCTTATGTGGCGTAGTTTGGATTTAAGGGTCTTGCCGGCGTTCTTCCAGGTGAGAAAGTAGATCATTATCAGCACTACTTCCGATACAAAGGTCAGCCACTCTATAAACCAGGCAAAATAAAATACGCGGATCAGGCTTCCGATCGAAGAGGGACTGACGAGTGCTGCAGAAAACCAGATACCTACTCCGGTCATGGCGCCCAGCGTAGTTGTTATAATAAAGGCAACCTTCATTTTTTTGTAAACCATATCATCCCATTCAGGATCGGTGATCTGCGAGGCGCCGGACATTTTTACTCCTTTCTGCTCCAGCCAGGTAATGTAGGGTATAAACCCAACGGCCAAACCATGATTAATAAAAACATGTATGATGGCAATCATAGCAATAAGGAACCGGTCATTTAACCAGTCAAGATGAAACATTGGGAAATCCATTATTTAATATTTACTGACTGCAAAGTTAGTACAGGCGCATGCCAACAGGAAGAAATGAAAAAGCCGGTTGTTTAATAAAACAAGCCGGCTTTTTTAAAAATAAAGAGATAGTAATTAAAAAAACAATCGTACTGATATCGTTATACAGTTCTGTTGTTTAGATAAAAGTGCCTGCTATAACAGCTTTGAAAGTAATAGCAGCAGGCAGCACAACAGCATGCCAACCGCAATTCTGTTCACTACCAGTATTGCCTCCACCAGGACTGTTTTTTCCGGATCGATCTGCCGGGAGAATATGTTCAGTAATTTCATTGTTAAGTTTTTTTAAGGTCAGTGAATGCAGCCTTCAGATAAGGCTATACGGTCTTCAGCATATATCCGGATTTTATTGGTGGCTTTTCCTGAAGTTCTCAGGTGTTACCCCGGTATTCCTTTTAAAAAAAGTTATGAAATAGGAAACGCTTTCAAATTCCAGATCTTTTGCTATTTCTGCGACCGTACGAACGGAGTAATGCAGTAAACGTTGGGCTTCTATAGTGATCCTTTTCCGGATCAGCTCTCCGCTGGATATGCCCCTGTACTGTCTGCATATCTTATTCATGTAATTCGTGGTAATATTTAATTGTTCCGCATAAAAAGAGGGTGTTTTGTGCTTTCTGAAGTGCTTATCCAATAGTAATTGGAATTGTCTCAGCTTTTCTTCTTTGTTGTTCTTTTTTTCATTTGGCGTAACCGGGTTAAATTGCCGGTCCAGCTTGCAAAGAAGAATATTAAGAAACGACCGGAGCACGCTATCTACACCTTTATGCTGACCATTAAATTCCTGTAGCATGAATCCGCAAAGCATTTTCCATTCAACGGCCTTATTTTCCCCGAGGCGTACGTAGTTGCTGCTTTCCTTATTCATAAAGGAAAAATGAAATAGCGCATTATTGTTATACCTCAACGAAAAAAAGTCTTCTTCAAAAAAGATCATTATGCCGCTGGCGGCTCTGTTGATATCTATACTGAATACACTGCCAGGTTTAACATAAATGACCTTCGGCCGGTCCAGCCGGATTGCAACTCCATCAATAACCGCAGTGCCCTGCGCATTTTCAACGCATAGTAATGTATAGAACGTTTGCCTGTGCGGCTGTTCCAGCAAAGGGTATTTTTCAAGTATACATTCAAGACTGCCGATCCAAAAAAGGTCATTACCTGCCTTAAACATGCCGGCAGACAAATCAGCAATGTTGCTGAATTTCATACTTGTATGGTAATTTATTTATGGTTAATGCAAAGCAAAAATAACGGGTCATATAAGCCTGATCGGAGGTTTGAGGATCCGGGGAATATGCAGATAGGGGTGGTACGGTGACCGGTAGTCACAGAAAGAAGGATTGTTTTCAGCGGATAAATGTTGTGTCAGCACATCTGCCGTATCCTGGCAGAATAGCGTGATCTCTTTGTACCTGGTATCCGGCGATCTTTCCTGTTTGCTTTCATTTTCAATTAGCTTACGTTCCAGAAAGCAGGAACCCCTGCAAACAGGTATGAGGTCAAATCTATTCACGCAAAGCGTTTTTTCGATGCGGTTCCTGTTCAGGTAAAATGCAGCTATGATCCAGCAATTACCTGTACTTTGTATAAGTATTATGCCTAAAAGCCATATGGACAGGAGCCGCTTCAAATTATGTGCTTAGGATGGTTCTTTTAATAGAATATTAATATCATTTATCAGCCGGCCGGTTTCTTTAGGGTTCGTGCCGTTATATACTCCCCTGATATGTCTGTTTTTATCTATCAGTAACAGGCCGCCGCTATGTACATAGCCACCTGGCGCAGTACTGTCTCTATAGGCATTTGAGAAGTAACCCCGCTCTGCCAGGAGATAAATACTGTCCTGGTTGCCGGTAACAAACTTCCATTTCTTATCATCCAGCCCCAGGCTCATGGTAAACGCTTTCAGCCTTGGAATAGAATCACGTTCCGGGTCAATAGTATGTGATAGAAAAGATACCCGTTCATCTGTACTGAAATGATCATAAACCTTTTTCATTTCAGCAGTCATTTTAGGACAGATACCGGGGCAGGACAAAAAGATAAAATCAGCTATGTAGGCCTTGCCGGCAAACGTCTTTTCACTGACGATCAAACTATCCTGGTCTGTGAAAGAAAAGGGCGGAACTACGGGATAGATTGAATCATATACCTTTTTTCCATCTACGATCCGCTGAAAAACGGTTGGCTCACCTAGCATTGGAAGCTTTCCCGGCGTCTGCCTGCAACTCATTATAGTCAATACTATTGTAAAAGCCTGTATTAAGTAGGTTCTCATATTCACATTTTAGAGGAATGACATAATCAATGGCATAAAAAGCCCGCTCCTGGTATTGCACAGAAGATTAAATACCCATTTACGGCATACAATTCAATACATTTAAATGCGTATTGCGGGAGTAAGAGAAGATAATATGGTTTGCTTAGACTGTGGGAGGATGGAAAACGCCGGTGGGCTGATCAACCGGAGCGCCTATACAATAAGGGAAAACATAATTCTTGGGAATGCTGGTAACAAAAGGTTTTGGTGTTTCCTGCTGGTACCATGCTGCATAAAATATTTCGTATCTGCCAGTATTTCGTTCGGGGTTTTCCTGTTCTTTTTTATCTTCCTCACGCAGCTTCTTTTTCAGGTGGCATTTACCATTACAGTGCAATTTGGGCTTGTCCCTGTTAATACACAGGTTTTTGGCAATATAGTCCTGGTTGAGGTAAAAATCCAGCACAACAAAGTAACGGCCTGATAGCTGGCAAAGCCATACCATCATAAAAAGTACCGTTATTAATTGTTTACGCATCAGAAGGGTTGAAGATTGACACGAAGTTATTAATAAATTGGTAGGAATAAAAGCTGGTAGTGAAAAAGCCGGATGGGGATTTATTAACTCCAGTTTTGAAGTTCAATAATATTGCCATCCGGGTCTGAAATATATATAAATTTTAGCAGCCCCACATTTTCAACATAATGTTCGCTCAATTCCCCGATTTTTGCTGCCCCGTTTTTTAATGCCAGATCTAACAGCTCAATTATATTGTCCACTTGAAAAGCGATATGCCCAAACCCTTGTTTGTTTGGTAAGGGCTTTTCCGAATCTATTATTTCTGAATACTGATAAATCTCTAAAGTTGGCCCATTGTCGCCATAACCCGGAAGCCGTAAATGCATTCCTTTTAAATGAGCATTCGGAACACCTGTTCCTTTGTCAAGCCAGTTTCCCTTTTGGTCGCGTTGCGGAGGAACCGGTGTACAGCTAAAAACCAATTCATAAAAGTCTGCCAGCCGTTTCCAGTCTTTCGTTATAATATTCGTATGTCCGTATTTTACTTTCATTTTTAATTTGAATTTATAACAACTAATATACAGGTTAAATATGAACCAGCATTGGATTGATGCAGTCTTGGGTGATTAATATCCATTTTTGTTATTAATAGCAAATAACATCAATGACACAGAGATGCATTCTTAAATTCAGTTTTTCCATTGCAATATTATTATCTACAACATTCGTTTCAGCACAAACAAATAAAAACCAAATGAAAGTACAAGTTTCGCAGACAGCCCCCGGATTTAATGTTAATGACATTAACGGAAAAGCCGTCGATCTCAGAAGTTATAAAGGGAAAAAAGTATTACTTTCTTTTTATAGAAATGCTGGGTGCCCCATCTGCAATCTTCGGTTTCATGAATTGCAAAGCGAGTCCGATTATTTTAAGTCTAAAAATTTAGTATTGATCTCTGTTTATGAAAGCACTGCAGAGAATATGAAAAAGTACATCGAAAACGAAAATTTCTATGCAGTAATGATATCGGATCCCAGTCAAAGCTTATATGGCTTGTATCATATCGAAAGAAGCACTGCTAAACTAATGAAAGGTATGTTTCATGGTGCGATGGGCAAAGTTAAAGCCGGAAAGAAACTGTTTAAGTCGGACATTAAAACAGACGGTAATGCCAATAGGATCGGTGCTGATTTTCTTATCGATGAGAACGGCAAAGTAGTAAAAGCCTACTATGGAAAATACCTGGGAGACGAACTACCTTTAGCAGAGATAAAACGGTTCCTGAAATAATGACGGACAAGCCGGAAAACCAGACGATGGCTGCAGGCTCTAACATGAAGGGTCATTTTTACGCCAGGACATACACCGGGTTCGATATCAGTTATGTTAGGTAATCGTGAAATGATTGCCGGCGATGTTGTATCGGGGGGAATATTACTGGGAGGAATGATGTTTAATGACGTTCCCACCTGTCCGGTTTTTCATGATGATACGAGAACCAGTATTGCAAGCCTCAGGCGAATTATCGATCTGTACCCAGCTAAAGTTCATGTTGGTCATGGCGGCCCGCTTGAAATACCTTCAATCAAAAAATTTGTTCGGGATCAGGAGTTTAAATACTTATAATACATCTGTTGATATGATTTATAAATTTAATACTATATAGTGTGTTTTTATGTAGCTTTGTCTTTAATAATATTTGGTCTTCCGCATCTGATTCACAATTACTTGCAAAAGTATTTTTTGCAGACACGAAAAATAAATTTTATATGCGGGTGATTATTTCCTATTAATGGTATTAATCTCTGTTAAAATGTTGTCATATGCAGATCGTAACAGACGTTGTATTATTGCAAATGCTAAGACGGGATGAGGGTATCTCTTTCAAAATGCTTTACAGCGTAGGTTTCCCAATCATATCTGGTTATATCACCACGAATGCAGGCACAAAAGAGGATGCTGAAGATGTCTTTCAGGAAGCGATTATTGTTTTATGGAAAAAGATTCGCAATCCTGATTTTGAACTTACCTGTTCCCTTAAAACCTTTTTATTTGCCATTGCCAAAAACATTTGGCTAAACCGGCTTCGTGCTAAAAAAAAGGGTACTGTTTATCATTTGGATGCTGTAGTTAACCAGGTGGAAGATTATGTTGCGGAAGTTTACGAGGAAAGCAAACAAGAAGAAAAGCTTCAAGTTTGGCTCCAAAGTGTCACTCAGCATTGCCAATGGCTGATCACTACTTTTTATTACCTTCAGCATCCCATGGAAAAAATAATGGAGAAGATGGGTTGGAAAAATATGCATACCGCGAGTAATCAAAAGTATAAGTGTGTACAAATGCTAAAAAAGCAGATGCAAAAGGAATCATTTATATAAGCGCTATTCAATTACGAGGTTAAAGTCTACCACTTGGTCAACCGGACCTCGAGCGCCTGAAAAAAGTGATATTGGGGCAATTTGCTCACGGCGAGGTAGCGCCTGAAGACTAACCGCTCTGCCGGGAGGGGCCGCAATCCCCTGAAATACATCTCTTCTCATATATATGCACCCTTTTGGGTGCATATCTTTTTGAACTTTTCTTATCTTTCCCCCGCCATTCAACTGTAGCATTATGTCTGGACCATTGATCAGCAAACAAACCAAAGGTTTTCTCAGTATAATATTCGTTATGATGATATGGGGCAGCTCTTTCACGGTCACTAAAGTGGTCGTGACTGAATTGCCGCCGCATATCTTTGCCGGTATCCGGAATCTCATAGGTTGCGCCGCATTGTTACCCTTCTATATTGTGCGGCGGCGTAAAGTAAAAGACCGTCTGCCATATGGAAAGCTTACGCTCATGGGCCTGGCAGGAACCACTCTTTACTATTTTGTTTTCAATACAGGCATGAAGCATGTTGCCGCTTCCACCGGGGCGCTCATCGAAGGGCTTGCGCCCGTAGCGATCGCCATTCCTGCAGCTATTATCCTGAAAGAGCATTTGAAGAAACGTGCAATCGCCGGAATTGTGCTGTCTGTTTCAGGAGTGATCCTGGTCGGCTTTGTAGGCAATGCTCAAAAATCGGAAAGTGCTTTGCTGGGAAGTTTTATGATCGTAGGTGCGGTACTGTTATGGACTGCCTATACCTTGCTGTCCCGGAGCCTGAAAGAAACAGACACTGTACTGGTAACAACGGTCAGTGCTTTTATCGGCACTGCATTATCTCTGCCCTTACCGGCATACGAGATTGTTACTGAAGGCATGCCTGCTATTTCATGGAAAGCCTGGGCAGGGATGATCTACCTGGGAATATTTGCATCTGCTGTGGCATATTCACTATATAACAAAGCGCTCGAAAGCCTGCCGGCTGCGCAGGTAGGGAACTTTCTGAACCTAAACCCGGTTATCGGCGCATTGATCGCTTTCCTATTCCTGAAAGATAGATTGACAGGATTGCAAATGGCCGGAGGGGTGTTGGTGCTGGCGGGCATCTGGCTGAGCAGCCGGCGTGCGGGCACTTCCGTGCCGGCAGCTTCAAATAGTAAAATAGAAAAATAGTACGTTGCTTAACCGGGTCACCTGGCTGGATTCGAACCGTTATTCGATAACGGTGTTAAAGCAGCTTTTCCTGAACCGCCTGGTAAACGGTCCTGACCGATGGCTGGAAACCTAAGCTACGCGCAAGCGAGCTATCAGTATGCAGATACCAGGGATTTACCAGGGGCTCGGATGACGATGCCATGGTTGCTCCTGCAACGTTCAACAGTTCATAAAGTGATGTGGGCGCTTCATCCGAAATATTGACAATCCGGCCGTCCATGATACCATCCACAGCCATCATGATCGCTGTGTAAATGTCGCGATGATGGATGGTGCTCATCCTCATGGCCGGATGAAATTTTGCTGCTATTATATGTTTCGGTAATTCTTCCAGGTGGCCATCACCATCGCCATACACAAAGGGGAATCTTAAGATTGACCAGGTCAGCCCGCTTTCGCGTAACACATGCTCGGCTGCAATTTTGCTGGCCGGATAAGCATGTTGCGGGTTAACCGCATCATCTTCCCGGCCAGGATGCGGATTATCCATGTTATATACATGACTGGTGCTCGCAAAAATAAAGCGGGCGCCGGCTGCGCTGTTCTTTGCTGCATTAATAAGATTACGTGTACCCTCCAGGTTGGTCTTCCAGATCAGATCCGTATCCGGTGAGCGGAACACGGCTGCCAGATGAATGATTGCTGATACATCTTTTACAGCTTCTTCAAGCGATACCTGGTCAAACAGGTCGCCCTCCACAGCCGTTACTCCTGCCGGAACGCCCTTACCGCCGCGTACCAGAGTACGGCAATTAATACCTGCCGCTGCTAACCGTGGTAACAGGCGCGTACCTACAAGGCCGTTTCCGCCTGTGACTAATATTGTTTCCTTATTTTTATTCATTGCATATAGCTTTACTGTAAATGCAAAGCTCCTGTCTGCAGGGCAAAAAAGGCAGGACAAATTGATCTAATACCCTGACAGATCCTGCGAAAACTGTGTGATGGTCTGACCTATAACTTTTTTGAACAGGCGGGAAAAGTATTCAGGATCATTGAACCCCAGTTCAAAGGCCAGTTCTTTGATCGAGAGATCTTTCGTTTGATATAGACGGCGCCCTGCTTCCAGCATCAATCGCTTAGTGAGGTATTCTTTAGGAGAAAGCCCGGAATGCTGTTTTACAAGCTTATATAATCCATTGGGATTAAGACCCAGTTCTTCAGCGATCTGTCCAACGCTGGGCTGCTCGGTCAGGTGCTTTTCCACAAATGCTTTGAAATCGATATAACGGTAAAACGTTCCCTTCGCCGGGGCGGTTGAAGTAAGAAAATATGCCGTGTTAACCTCTGTAAGTAAGCTGTTCAGGTGCGCCAGGATCAGTTCCGGGCCGGTATCCCAATGTCTTAACAGATCCAGTAATATGGCAAAAATAGCCTTTACCCGCACTGCAGTAGCTGGTGTAAAACTAACTTTCTGGTCATTGAGCGGATTGATGAGGAAAGGATATTGTTTGGGCAGCAGCGACAGGCAGCTCTCGTCAAAACCCAGCTTGACAAATTTGCTGTCCTTGCTGACAGCTTTTGGTTCATGGACTTGCTGAGGCGTGACAAAGACCAGTTCATTACCGGTCACTTCATACTGCTGCAGATCGATGTTATGACGGCCGCGGCCATCCAGCATAAACATAAAAAAATAATAAGGCGAACGATGCGGAACAACAAAGGTGACCGCTTCTTCAGCCGTCAGGTGGCCGAAGTCCGGCGAGACGATCCGGATAGGGAGCTTGTTATTTTGCCTTATATGCTGAAGAAATGGTGTAATGGTTTGCATAATTTTATTTAGTTAAACGCCCGCCGGAAATCCAGCGGACTTTGTTTGGTCTTAAGCCTGAAAAGCTTGTTGAAGGATTGCGAATGTTCAAAACCAAGCTGGTAGGCGATCTCGCTTACAGACAATTCTGTTGTCGACAGCTTTTCCTTTGCCTTGTCGATCAGCTTTTCATGAATGATCTGCTGGGTGGTTTGCCCGGTGAGCTGCTTGAGTAAAGTGCTTAAGTATTTGGATGATATGTTTAATTTCGCAGCAATGTATTGTACGGTAGGCAATCCTTTTGAAAGCAGGTCGTCATTATTAAAATAATCTGTCAGTTCCTCTTCCAGGCGGCTTAGTATCTGGTGATTGGTTATTTTCCTCGTTATGAACTGGCGTTCGTAAAAGCGTTCGGCATAGTTTAGCATCGTTTCCAGGTTTGAAACAATGATATCCTGGCTGAATTTGTCAATATTTGAATGATACTCCTCTTTAATATTTTTGACCAGGTCATTTATTACGGTCTCCTCTTTGTCGGAGAGGAACAGGGCTTCATTTGTAGCGTAACCAAAGTATTCGTATTTCTTTATTTTTTTGGCAAGAGCAGTGTTCCATAAGAAATCAGGGTGCACAAACAGCATCCAGCCTTCCAGGTTGGGTGGCACGCCGTTTTCTTCACCACGTAAAACCTGTCCGGGGGAGAGAAAAGCCATCAGGCCTTCGTCAAAATCGTATTTCTGTTGTCCGTAATATAAGCCGTCACAGCCTCTTTTCATCGATATCACATACAGGTCAAATATAACGGCATCAATGCCCGTATCGTTTCTTAAGCCTTTCAGGTCAATGACGCTGATAAGCGGGTGATGGGGCTTTGGAAGGCCCATTAAACGATGTATTTCGGGTATGGATTGAATCCTGTAGGGCGTTGAATTTGCCATATTGCAAGTTAGTTTAATTTTTAAAAGGATATTTCAACCATATCATAATTAACGGCATGGCTAAGAACGGAATTTCCATTAAGGCCATTTTATAGTTTCCTGCCCGTAGTGCCAATGCCATTATCATGACAATTGACATTGCGCTAAGCAAATTCCCATAGAAGAATGTTTTAGGGAACAGTAACAGCACGCCGATGGCGATCGTCAGGGAACCAAGGATTGGCATGGCCGTTTCGCTAATGCCTAAGCCCGCCATTGCTTTTACCGTTTCTGGGTTGCTTTTGTAGGTAAACGTATCCCAGCCGTGTTTGAAGCTTAACGATACGGAAACGATCAACAGTAATAAGGTAATGATGTTTTTTCCCATTAGTTTAATATATAAGCATTCATGATATAACCGCCCAATATAGCAATTGGTACTCCGATCACAGCACTTACAAGCGCCCTTTTAGCTTTGCCGGGATATTGGTTCCTGTGTTTAAAATACAGGAAGAAACCTACTGGTGGTATGGTATTAGAAATAATAAACCAAAATCTTGAGAGATGGCCGTTACCGTTATTTTTCATTTTTATGGTCTTTAGGTTCTGATTTTAAAAACTAATTCATTTACAAATAAGCCGTAATGGACTACCTGACACGCTTCCACTTAAAGGTTATTATTTAGCTGTTTAAATTTTCCGAATTCCTTGTGCCCGAAATTCATTAAAGCATTGGGTATGATGCGGCTCAGGAATTTTAAGATCTTTACAAGTGCAGGTTTGATTTCAGGAGTATTGTTCTGCAGTCCTTTTACCGCAACCTTCACCAGCTTATCCACCTCCATCATCTGGCGGGGATCGGGTTGCAGCACCCAGTCATTTTGCAGGTTGGTGTTCACCCCCGGCGGTATCAGCTCAATCACTCTTACGCCGGAATCTTTTAATTGCAGGCGCAAGGCCGTCGTAAAAGCGTGTACCCCGGCTTTGGAAGCGCTATATACCGGTGCGGAGGAATAGGCCATAAAGGCAATAGCAGAAGAAACATTCACAACAGCGGCTTCCTGTTTTTTAATCAGGTGCGGCAGGAACTGATACGCCATCTGGATGGTGCCGGATAGGTTGACGTCAATTTCGCGGGTAATGTTTTCAAGGCTTTTAGCGGTATCCTGCATGTCGATCAGCCGCATTTCACCTGCGTTGTTGATAAGAATGTTCAATTCAGGGAACTGCCGGGTAACGTCTTTGCAGAGTTGCCTTATATCCTCTGGATTGCTTACGTCACTTTGAAAGGTGTGAATTTTAGGGAAACGTTTTTTTGCATCGCTAAGGGCCTCCATTTTACGCCCTGTGACAATGATTGTTGCCCCCTGTTCGGTAAGCTGTTTGACAAGCTCTAAGCCTATTCCGCTGGTTCCGCCCGTGATCAGGACGGTGCTGTTTATTAAATCCATAGTATGATATTTTGATACAGCAAAGTTCAGCTGCTAAAAGCCGGCGGTTGTATCCAAAAGTCGCAATGATGTAGTAGAAAGGAATATGTTTGGCAAACGCATGATAAAGTAAGCAATCGGAGAACTTGCTGCTGGGTCGTGACAAACATGCCCCGCAATGATTGAAACAAAAAGGAGCCGACATTAGCTGTCAGCTCCTCCTGCTTTGCAGGTAAAAAATATATATACAAATGCTTAGGCAGCCGGGTGCTTTAATTCAATCTGCCCGCTGCTCAAACCAAAGATCATTTGTTGCGGTCCTGCAATGACTTCATGTGGTGAACCAAGAGCGATCTGGCTGATCTCATTCAGTTGATTGCTCTCAACATCAGTCAATGTCAGCGACAACAAATCAGGTTATCTTTCAGCTGAGCAGTGCTTTTAGCGTCCAGAATGGTCACTATAGACCTACTTCTAATGAACAACTACATCCAATCATTTTTTCAGTTGTTCAGTAATGGCGGCAGTATCCATTAAATACCACATTTCCAGAAACTGCCCATCTTTAACCTTGTAAGATGCGAATTCAGTAAATTCGACTGATTTGCCTGTTGGCTCGGCGCCAAAGAAAGTTTTAGCGGGTGTGCCTGTGTCCCGCAGGCGGACAGCGATTCGTTCGCCATTGCCGCTATTAACAATAAGGTCTTCAATATGCCATACATAATCCGGGACAACGTCCGTCAGCCATTGCAGGCCTGTAAGTATATCTTCCCTTTTAGTGAGTTGACCATTAACCCTGACTTCGTCCGGTATCAAGGTTGCCACAAAAGCAAAATCGCGTGTATTGAGCGCCGCGATATAACTGGAATAAAAGTCTTGAAGCGTAGTACCCGAAGCAATCCCGGATCCTTTATAAGTCTTGTTTTGAAGCTCATTCATTTCATAATTCTTTGATTGAGCTGCAAGATATTGTTAATTGTTACTAAAATATACTAATTTAGTATTTTCTGGTAACCAAATGGTAACCACTATTTTTACTCAGTATGAAAGATCAGAATTTCTGTAGCTCGCAATGTCCCCTTACCAGAGCCATTGGCTCTATTGGGAATAAGTGGAAGCCCTTGATTGTTCATGTGATCAGGCATAAAACCATTAGGTTTGGTCAGATCGCAGCTGCAATTCCCATCATTACAAGAAAGGTTCTAGCGGAACAATTGAAGGAATTGGAAGAGGATGGCATTATAAACAGGGTGGCGTACAAAGAACTACCGCCCAGGGTTGAGTATTCACTTACAGAAAAAGGATTGGGGTTGTTGCCCATTGTATACCAGATCCAGGATTGGTACGTTAAGTTTGAACTAACCTGATATTATCTGCTTAAGTTCTCCGGTATACGCTATCCTGCTTTATTTGCCGCTGCCTGTACCGCTAATGATAATGCTGCGATGTCTCCGATATTTTCAGCCAGGCCGGCAGGCATTATTTTACATGCTTTATAAGATGCCCGGAGAGCTTCTTTTTCCAGCACTTTTCTCACGGCAGGTTCCGGTAACGATTGGGCCCGGCCGTAAATACTACCCAATATAATGGCCCCGGATTCAGTATATCTATCAGTAAAGCCAAAGCTTTACCTAGGTAAGTACCGCAATCCCTGTAGATCTCAATCGCAACAGGATCGCCTTTATACGCTGCTTCCGCAACCAGTTTGCATTTAACCCCGGCAGATCTTCCAGCCGCCGGCAAAAAGACACTTGTTTGCCATAGTTAATATTGCTGCATTGCCAACCTTTACGGGTTCCCGGAAAATAGCCTCAAAAAGCAACGCTATTTTTGAAACCGTAATGTCATCGTAACCAGTTACAGGCAATGCGGTGATAAAAAGCAACCAACATAAAATTCAGTAATAACTATGGCAGTCAACATTCAAAAGATCACCCTGGAAAAAACAGGCGACTCGCATGTTATCGATCTTTCCAAAAAACAAGACAGTCTCACGCAGGAGATCAATATCAACCTGAACTGGTCGAAAGTAACCAAAAAGGGTATGTTCGGCAACATCTTCGGCGGCAGTGCTGACGTTGACCTGGACCTGGGCTGTTTCTATGAACTGAACAGCGGCGAAAAAAATGTAATTGATGGCCTGCAATTCGCCAAAGGCCTGGGTGGGCCCAAAGACAAACATACGCGGCAGGGGAGGTATACCGCCGCCCCTTGGATATGGCACACCGGCGACGACAGGGGCGCAGCTGCCGGATCAGGAGAAAATATTATTGTGAATCCCCAGGGCATGCGCGATCTGAAACGCATCATCATCTATTGCTTCATTTATAACGGTGTAGCCAATTGGCAGGAGACTAACGCGGTTGTAACGGTTAACGTACCGGGTATAGCCGACATTGAGGTGCAAATGGGAAAACAGGCCAGCTTTCATAATTTCTGCGCCATCGCAGAGATCCAGTTTTCCGGCAATGCCATCAGCGTAAAAAAGCTGGTCACCTTTCACCCCGGCCACGGCGAATGCGACAAAACATATAAATGGGGATTAAAATGGGGAGCAGGCTCCAAGTAATCTATGAAAATCCAGCCTGCTGTCATTTTTCATTCGATCTATGGTTAACGCTCATCCGTTCTAACCCGGCATTTAAGGCTGAAAGAAATGTGCTGTTCAAATCGTTCTTTGCGATCAGCAAACCGCTTGAGGAAGTAGCCCGGGTAATACGGCATCATGATGTACTGGCCAACAGGATCAGCGAGAGCACCGGGCAGCACATCCATGCTGAACGCATATACTGCCGGATACTGCATGAATTAAAAGTAAACATCAATGAGCTTACCCGGAAGGAAATAGTCAGCTTCCAGGCAGCGGCAGACCAGCTGTTCATGCATTATAAACCTATACTCATTAACAGCAGCATCCGCAGCTATTTCCAGGCAATAAAAACAGCGGGGAAAACCATCAGCATCCTAAGCAATACTGCTTTCATTAGTGGTGTGGTACTAAGGAAGCTGCTCGATCACTATGAATTATCTGAGCTCATTTCATTCCAGCTGTATTCTGATGAAACCGGATTTTCCAAACCCGCTGCCGGCGCCTTTGATCTTGTATTCCGGTATGCAAACACTATCCGCCCGCTGAATAGATCAGACATCCTGCACATCGGCGATAATCCTGCGGCAGACTACCAGGGCGCCATCAATTATGGATTCAAGGCCATATTAATATAACAAACTATGAACCTGAGATATAGTCTTCATAAAATTGACAACGCATACGATCCCCCATTCTCTGCGCTGGAATACAGCCGCTTTAAATTCGGGCAAACATGCTATGCGGAAGAATTTGCAAAAGCGTTATTCGATGGCTTTATTGCAGAACATGCTGACCTTATCCTTGCTCACAAGGAGGTTATCCTGCTTCCAAGCCCTTACTATGCTATTCCCACAGCCTCCAATTTTCTCTGTGTCTTTTTCAAAAGGTACCTCAATAACTTCCTGTTCAGGCATCAGCGGCCTGCATGCAATGAGAGCAAAATATACCGGCACCAGACCTATGTAGAGGATTATGGGAATATGGACTACGAGCAACGTGTGCAGCTCATCTCTAACGATACGTATTATCTTGACCGGAACTTCATCTCCGGCAAGCTTTGCATCTTCCTGGATGATATAAAGATCACCGGCAGCCATGAGCATACAGTCAGCAAGATCCTGACACAGTATAACGTAAACGGGCAATTCATCTTCCTTTATTTCGCTGAGCTGGTAAACACTGCTGTACATCCCAGCATAGAGAATTTTTACAATTACTTCGATGTAAAAACGGCACGCGATATTATCCGCATTATGAATAGTGCAAGCTTCTGCTTCAATACGCGCCTGGTGAAGTATATACTGCTGCTGGACAACCCGGCATTTACGGAAGTAATTACCAATATCAGCAGAAAGAAACGCAGCGAATTACTGCACCTCGCCATCAGCAATAATTATCACCAGGTAGAAAATTACCAGGAAAATATTTCCAAACTAAAAACTGAAAAATCATGTCAATTAACCTGATCAAAGGACAAAGAGAAAGCCTGCGGGCGCCGAAATTTACGGTGGGGCTTGGCTGGGACGCCAACAGCTCCGATACCGGCAGCGCATTTGATCTCGATGCATCCGCTTTTATTTTGGGGGAGAACAGTAAACTGCTGTCTGACAGGCATTTTGTTTTCTACAACAACCTGCAATCTCCCAATGAATCTGTAGTGCATACCGGCGATAACCTGGTTGGGGATGCGAAAGGCGACGATGAACAAATAATCGTGGACCTCTCTAAAATGGATCCGGATGCCAGCGAAATATGTATCGTCATCACCATCCATGATGCTGCCGCCCGCAGCCAGAACTTCGGTCAGGTGCGCAATTCATTCATCCGCATCTTTAACACAGACACCAACGAAGAGCTGCTGAAATATGAGCTGGAAGAAGATTTTTCCATTGAAACCGCAGTAGAATTCGGCAGGATATACAAAAAGAACGGCGAATGGAAATTTGAAGCCGTGGGCATAGGCATGAAAGGCGGCCTGCAGGATTACCTGGACAAATTCAATTAATAGCTATCAGACTAATGGTGGACCAGCCATAGATCAACCATTGGCCTCCATTAAAAAACGTACAAGAAAAATTCTATAAAATGAGAAGACTACCGGTATATCTGCTGTTAGATACCTCTGGCTCCATGAGTGGAGAACCGATTGAAGCTGTAAAGAACGGCGTACAGATGATGATCCACTCGCTACGCCAAAATCCACAGGCCATTGAAACAGCCTTTGTAAGTATTATTACGTTTGACAGCGCTGCCACGCAGGTAATTCCGCTGACAGACCTGGCCTCTTTCCGGATGGTAGACCTCAAAGCCACCGGGGTAACCGCCATGGGGGCGGCATTAGAACTGCTTGCAGACAAGCTCCAAAATGAAGTAGCCAGGACAACGCCGGAACAGAAAGGCGACTGGAAACCGCTGGTATTCATTATGACCGATGGCGTACCCACCGACGACTGGCAGCGTGGCTACAATAAGCTCAAAGCGGCGAATAAGGGGCTGATCGTAGGTTGCGCTGCCGGCCTTGATGCAGACGATACCGTGCTAAAACAGATAACCAGCTCCGTAGTGCGGCTGGGTAATGCCGATTCAGAAAGCATCTCTAAGTTCTTCCAATGGGTAACAGCCTCCGTATCTACCACCTCCACCAAAGTGGAAGAATCCGGGAAAGAAGTGACAGGCCTGGCGCAGCTGCCTCCTCCTCCATCGGAATTAGTAATAATTGCTTAGCCATGACCAGAAGATTATTAGCCTATTTCCTGCTGGATACCTCCGGCTCTATGCACGGGGAGCCTATACAGGCGCTGAATAATGGATTTAATGGCCTCATCAGTATGCTGAGATCTGATCCACAGGCAATGGATTCATTGCATGTAAGCGTTATCACCTTTGATAAAGAGGTTAAAAACATTATTCCCCTGACAGACCTGGCCAGCTTTCAGCCAGTGGAAATTAAATGTCCTGAAAGCGGGCCTACGCATACGGGGCAGGCGCTGGAAATGCTTTGCGATCTTGTAAGAACAGACCTGGTAAAGGGCTCAATGGAAAAAAAGGGTGACTGGAAGCCACTGCTGTTTGTATTTACAGATGGCAAACCTTCAGACCTGCAGCTGTACCGCACGGCCACAGCAAAAGTAAAAGCGCTGGACTTCGGGATGATCGTTGGCTGCGCAGCCGGTCCCAAAGCGGAAACCAGTTTCCTGAAAGAGCTCACTAATGAAGTTGTCAGGCTGGATACTACCGATGTGAATACACTGACCACCTTCTTCAGGTGGGTCAGCTCCTCTATTGAAATGGGCAGTAAGTCGCAGGGCACCGGCGAAAACATGGTACTGCCACCTCCACCCGGTGAATTAATTATCGTCGTATAAAATATTAGAATAATGGTAGAGCTATTCTTAAAACAACTGCTGGCAGAGTTCAACATTGCAGCAGGCAAATTTCAGGACAACACAGTTGCCCGGCTTTTACACAATGCGAAAATTAATGAGCTGACTAAATCCGTCGCCGCTGCTAAAAACCAGGTGATAAGCATCTTTCAAATGTATAAAGAAACGGAGGAATTTAAAGATGAACAGACCGTGCTGCCAAATGCCGTTTCCAGGAAGCACTATGAATACAGGTTTGATCTTTCCCGCTTTCCCAATATCTGTATCCGGGAGATCCGGAATCTCGATAAAACCGGGCTTTCATTTGATGCTGCCTCCGCAAAAATATCCGGCATGCCAGTGTCAGCCCTTTCACTGGATCTGCAGTTATCTTTTACCTGTGGCCAGGGGGAGGACCAGGTGGAAGACATAAAGATCATTCCCTTTATCGTAAATGCCGATCCAAAGGACCTCTGGCTGAATAAGCCCAGTAATAAAAATGATCTCTATGCAAAAGCAGACAGTGACAAATATGCCGGGCCATTTCTCGACAAACGCATTGCAGTGGCATCACAACGCGGCAGGTCGCATGCACATGAAGGCGCCTTCCGGGACGATCATTTTTACGTATGCAAATTACCACTGGATTGGGAAATTATTGCCGTGGCCGACGGCGCCGGTTCCGCAAAGTTCTCCCGGCAAGGTTCAAAGATTGCCACAACCTTTATTGCAGAAAGCTTTCATGATGAAACACTGCTGTCCGAACTGTCTGAACGTTGCTCGGATTATTTTAATGCTGCAAAAAGCGATGCCCGGGAACCGGCTACAGACACAGAAGCACCCGTATTAAAGCATAAATCCTCCATCATCAACATTCTGTACAAACCGGTGCGGAACCTGCATGCAAAGCTGATCGGCTTTGCGCAGCAGGAGGCAATACAGCTGAAAGACCTCAATACCACATTGATCTTTGCGCTGGCCAGGAAATCTGATAACGGTTATACAGTGCTGACATTCGGCGTGGGCGATTGCCCGGTAACTATTATCACCGGTGATCCGGTTGAAGTGAAACTCCTTAACCGGCTGGACATTGGCGAATTTGGCGGAGGCACCCGCTTTATAACGATGCCTGAGATCTTCACCAATGATATTGCCAGCCGTTTTGCCATCAACCGGGTTGATGATTTCGCCAGGCTCGTATTAATGACTGACGGTGTGTACGATCCAAAATTTGTTACAGAGAACAAGCTGGAAGACAAAGCAACATGGGACGCCTTTTTTGCAGATCTGGACGGCCAGAATGAAGACAATGCAAGGGTTGACTTCCTCCGGAATGACGGTATTGAAGACCAGCTGTTATCGTGGCTTAACTTCTGGAGCAAAGGTAATCATGATGACAGAACGCTCGCTATAATTTATTGAAGCTATGAAAACAGTAACGGTTACCTCCATTATTGACGCTTCCAGGTGTTATAAATACATAGACAACGGCAACCCTAAACAAGGGGGCGTGAAAGATGTATATTTTTCGCCGGACAAAAAGTATGTTGTTGCATTTTTCAGGGCTCCGCTGGACTATAATCAGAAAGACCGGATCAGGCGGATCGTCACGCTGTACCTGGACAATATAAAAAAAGGCGACGCCCCTGATTATTTCCTGCAGGATATTTACCGTTGGCCTTATGATGCGGTGGAACGTGATGGGAAAACAGGTGTGATAGTTCCCATTTATGACTCCCGGTTTTTTTTTCGCAAAGGCTATGGCGCCAATGACAGTATAAAAGGAGGGGAGAAAGTAGGAAAATGGTTTACAGCACCATCATTCAGGAACAGGCAATACCCGCTGTTCCTTGACAGCACCGAGCTGGGAGACTGGCTCAGCTATTTCCAGATCGCTATCAGTATTTGCAGGGGCGTTAAGAAAATGCACCAGATGGGCCTGGCGCATTCCGATCTTTCTTATAATAATGTGCTGGTGGACCCAGTTACCAGATCGGCCAACATCATAGACCTGGATGGCCTGGTAGTACCTGGCTTATTTCCACCGGAGGTAATTGGCACCGCTGATTTTATTGCACCGGAAGTGCTACGCACCAAACACCTGAAGCTTTCAGATGCCGGCCGTATCCTGCCCAACCAGCGCACAGACCTGCATGCACTGGCCGTACTGATTTACATGTACCTGTTAAGACGGCATCCGCTACGGGGCGGCAAAATATGGGACCTGGATGCTGAAAAAGATGAGCTGATGGCCATGGGCGAAAAAGCGCTCTTTGTAGAACATCCCGGCGATAAAACAAACAAAGTAAAAACTGAACAGCTGCGCAAATGGGACGCTATCTGGGGTAACCCCGAAAAAATCCCTTATACGGTTACTGGTCCTTATTTATCAGAACTGTTCAGGCGCGCTTTTATTGACGGGCTTCACAACCCTATGCTGCGTCCAATTGCCAATGAATGGGAAACGGCGTTAATTAAGACGGTAGATATGGTTCAACCCTGCAGCAATCCATCCTGTGAGGAAAAGTGGTATGTTTTCGACAATACGGCCAAACCTGCCTGCCCGTTCTGTGGCACCCCGCACAAAGGTACCCTGCCTGTTGCGGATCTGTATTACAAATTCAAAGATAATGTGTGGAAACCGGAAGGACACCGCCTGATGGTTTACCATAACCAATATCTCTTTAAATGGCATGTTTCCAGGAAGGTCATCAGGAATGAAAGCCTGGGCCCGGAAGATAAAAAGCCGGTGGGATACTTTGCTTACCATCAGGATAAATGGGTGCTGGTAAACCAGGCATTGGACGGCATGAAGGACCTGGTAACCCAGCAGGAAATTCCCCGTAACACTATGGTTGAGCTGACCGGAGGAAGCAAGATCCTGTTATCGGATAAAGAGGGCGGCAGACTGTTATATATCACGATCACTAACCTGTAATTACAAAAAATGGAACAAAATATTTTACACCTGCACCCGGGTCTGATATGGGTTTTCGGCGTAACAATTTTTATCATGCTTTTGCTTGATCTCGGCGTCTTTCATAAGAAAAGCCATGTGGTATCCACCCGGGAAGCCATCGTCTGGTCCGGGGTATGGATTAGCCTGGCCATGATCTTTTCCGGCGTTATAGGCTGGGTATTTAATCAGGACAATAGCGGCGCTGCACTGGCGGTAGAAAAATTCACACAGTTCCAGGCAGCATACTGGATAGAGAAAGCACTTTCCGTGGATAATCTCTTCGTATTCATCCTGGTGTTTTCATATTTTAAAGTGCCGCGCGAGCTGCATCACCGCGTATTATTCTGGGGTATCCTGGGCGCGCTGGTATTCCGCGCCATCTTTATATTTGCAGGCGTAGGGCTTATTAATATAACCTATTTGAATCCCCTACTGGATCTACTGGGCGCAAAACCGCTGGCATGGAATATTAATCTTGTACTAACAGCTTTCGGCCTGTTCCTCGTATATGCAGGCATCAAATCGTGGGGGAAAGGAGAGGAGGAGGAAGAGGCGGATTTCAGCAGCTCAGCAGGATCCAGGCTGGTACACAGGCTTTATAAAGTAAGTGGCCAGTACGACCGGGGAAAATTCTTCACTGTACAGAACGGAATAAAAGTGGCTACGCCGTTGTTAGTTGTGCTGGGCGTTATTGAATTCACAGACGTATTATTTGCGGTGGATTCTATTCCTGCCATCTTCGCTATCTCAAAAGATCCTTTTATTCTCTATACCTCAAATATTTTCGCCATACTGGGTTTACGTTCCCTTTATTTCCTGCTGTCAAATTTCATTCATATGTTCAGTAAGCTGCCTTACGGCCTATCTATCATTTTGACTTTTATAGGTATAAAGATGATCATTTCGCCGTGGTTCCATATTCCGTCGCCGGTATCATTAGGGGTGGTAGCGGGGGTATTGTTATTGTCTGTGCTGGTGTCGCTGGTATTCCGGGAGCGCGGAGTGGTTTAGGTTTTTTTGATACCCAAATTGAAGCTTTAAGGGCCATTTTCGTATCATTCATTGAGGTGAGGGCTAAGGGAGGGTAAAATAAAACAGCTCCAAAATCTTTATCACTAAAGAATTTCAGAGCTATTAAAGCTGTTGGGACGACTGGTGAATACAGAGACACGAGAAAAGTGCCCAATGGAACCCTTTCAGCACCCACGACAGCTACCCAGCATCGTGTGAATAGGATCACAAGGATTGTCTGGGTCCGCAGTTATTCTCCTGTCCACCGTTCCCTTACCGTTTTTGCTTAAGCTGGCAATCCTGATCTTGCCCAGGTGTAATTTCTGTACGGCTTTCTTTTTCATGAAAAATGGCTTAAAGGTGAAGAAAATTAATAGCCAATATAAAAAGAATCGCGGGCATTTGTTATCCTGTAAACAAGGGGTTTTGGGGAATCAGCAGCTCGCTAAAGTTCGGTAATACGCATGCTGGAAGATATTTTATTCAAAAAAATTGTTTCTTATAAGATGTTGGTAGCATCCCTGTTTCTTTTTTAAAGAGCCGGGAGAAGTAAGACATATTTTCAAATCCTAGATCGAACGCTATTTCGGAAACAGTTTTATCTTTTTTTCTCAGCCTGTTTTTAGCTTCATTGATAAGAGCGATGTGAATAAGTTCTATAGCAGTTTTACCGGTTTCTTGTTTCAGCAAATCAGTGAGATACCGGGCAGAAATATTCAAGATCTTTGCCAACCCCCCAACTGAGGGCAAACCATTTTCATCAAGGGAACCATCTTTAATATACTGCTGTAAGATTTTGTTGAACTCTGTTACGGTTTTCCCGGACAATTGTTTTCGGTTGATGAATTGTCTTTTATAAAACCGTTCCGCATATTTGAGTATGGAATGGATGCCTGCGAGAATAATCTCTTTGCTAAATTCATCTTCAGTATTATTATATTCCTGTTCTATCGTATGGAAAATATTCCAGATTATTTTTTCTTCTTTTGGCGCCAGGTGAAGGGCTTCATTTGTTTCATAATCAAAAAAAGAATACCGTTGAATGTCTTCAAGCAATGAATGTCCAGTCAGGAAATCTTCATGAATAAGCAAAATGTACCCATCCTCTTCAAATTCCAGGTTCCGCATTTCCACCACCTGGTGTGGCTTTATAAATATCATGGAGCCGGTCTCGTGATCAAATTTGGTTCTGCCATATAATACGTAACCGGATTTTACTTTTTTTAATCCAATCATGTAAAAATCGCTGGTGTATGCTTCATTGTTTATTTTAATCTGCTGATTGATGCGCAACAGACCCAACATAGGATGTTCCGGCAGTGGCAGATTGTTCGCAGCTGCCATTTCACTGATGGATTTAAAATGTTTCATTTATTTTTCTTAAAGCTACGAATTAACGAAGAAAGAAATTAATAAGCCTGTCTGTATTTTTAGTGAAGGGAGCATGCAGCAGATCCATTCCATTAAACCCTCTATGCCATGATAGGCTCCCATACCGCTTTCGCCAACGCCGCCAAAAGAAAGATCGTCTTGTGCGATGTGGGCAAATGTTCCATTAATCGTTACATTGCCAGAGGTAGTTCGGCTCAAAACTTTTCTTTTATCTTCATCATCATGCGTGAAAAAATAGAGTGCTAATGGTCACTATTTATTGCTTCTTCAATTTCACTTCTCCTGGCAATCATTGCTGATTTAAATTTTTTCAAATCGCCTCGTCTTTGTTCAAGTGTGGGCGGCCGTCCTGCAAAAAGGCACTTCGCTGATTGTTGAGAATGGTATGGAGTTCGTCTGATGCCGGTGCCAAAATATTTGTTGTCATAATCTTTCAATATTATAATGTGAAGAGAAAATGTGTTTACGATTGAAGCTGGCTGGCATTTTCCGCCGGATTCACTAATCTGTATGCTATTTTAGGAAACAGGCGATTGGCCAGGTAAACCAATTTGGTGATACCGACACGTATAGTAAACAGGTTGTTTTTGATGCCGGCAATCAATGCGGTTACCAATTTTTCCGGAGAGATTCCTTTTGTCTCAACGTGTTCTGTCATGCTTGTTGCCACTACAGGTGGTACCAGCTCAAACACTTTCACCTTGCTGCCCAGTATTTTTAGATGATCTCTTAGCGCCACCGTGTAAAATCGCATGGCCGCTTTGCTGGCAGAATAGGTTGGACCAAGATTTAATGGTACGTAACTTAACAGGGAAGAGGTATTGATAATGGCACCTTCTTTCCTTGATTTCAACATCTCCATGAACAAGTTGTTCAGGCGGATTACACCCAGGTAGTTGATATCCATTTCATTCTTAGCAAATTCAAAATGTTTGTCATTTACTATTCCCAGGTTCTGTGGACTGCTCATAACGCCAGCATTATTGTAAAGGATATCAATTCCTCCAAGCTCCTTAATCTTATTAAAAAGTGACTGTGCGTCATCTGCATTGGCTACATCACTTTTTATAGCAGTTAATGCAGGATATAATTTTTTAGCTTCATCCAGTTTCCCCTGGTTCCTGCCGGTGATGATCACTTTTGCACCATTGCTTAAAAATTGCTTTGCTGCTTCCAGGCCAATACCTGCTGTACCGCCTGTTATCAATATTGTTTTTCCTTTTAGTTCCATGATTTTGTTGTTTGAATGTTTAATTGCATTTTGACAAGACAAAAGTACCTTAGCATGATGCCCGGGTTATAACCCAAAAGGAGGAAAGTCTAACACAAAAAGACGTGGAAGCAAGGTTTTAACCTATGGGGCAGATTTTTAAACAGGTAATTCTTGCTGTAGGTAGCATAGTTTGACTGAAAGAAAGCTTATCTTCAAAAAAGCTGTTATGTACAGAGCAAACCCTTATTTTCACCGGCTATACCATTTGTCATGCAGAACGAAAAGCAACCTTTTCAAACAAACCCGCCTAAGGATCCGTCAGCTGTAAGCGAACATTCCCGGGCCGGAACCGCAAAACCAGCTGTAATACCAGCTCAATTTATAAAAGAGGATAAAATTGAAGAGGAAATTGCTCCTGAGCCGCCATTGCAGAGAAGTGAGGATATAAGACCTTTCCAATTGCAGGCAGGCAGCCATGAAAAGCATTCTTTTACACAGCCGGCACAATTTAAATTAAAGCCAGATGAATCTGACCGTAAGGATCAGCCATCCCAAACTTTCCGGTTAAAGGGCGCCCCGGACAGCACCGCGCAGAGAAAAGCAAATACTCCTGTACAAATGGTTAACTGGGGATATTTGTTGTCGTGGATCAATCCATTTGAGTGGTATAACTATTTCCGGCCGCAAAATAATACGCTACCTGCTAACAGCACTATACCACCAGCTCCTCCCGGAACTAATGCTAATACACCAGGCCAGCAGCCAACGATTCGAACCACAACGCCAAAGGCTACGCCAAAACGCCCGAAAACAACACCCGGCAGCAATGTAAATAACAGTGCCCAGAACCCATTACCAATCCCGGACGTAATTGCGCCAGCATCCCAAAATAACATAACCGGTGATCAAAGGCAGCCAATAACGACAACTACCACCACAACAACAACTACTACTACGGCGGATCAACAGGGATATCAGAATAATGTTAACAATAATAACTACCGCCCGGATATTAATAACAATAATAGCAAAACCCTATTAAGCGATGATAGGAGGCAATACTTGTCAAATCTAAAGAAAGTTTTATACTATGGCCCCAATCGTAACGCTGAAGACAATAAAATATTTAATATCGTTGACGCTGCGCTAAAAGCGGATTCTATCCGTAACAGTGACAATATTGTCATTGAGAATTACCTTGCAAAAGGGTATCAAGAGCCCGGCAAATACGGTAAGGATGAAAAAGAAGCAGCAGGTGAAAAAGATAAATTTACGTTTAATAATGCCCATTCGGGGGATATTCTCAAATTCCTGCAGGACAAAGTAGGCGATAATAGCCTCAACCTGGAGAACTGCTCACAACATCTGAATGCATTTGAGGGTACGCGAAGTTCAACCCAATTTAATTGCAATAATAAAACGTACCCCGTATATCATTACAGCCGTGGAAAAGAGAGTTGGGGTACGCAATATACCGTGTTTTATATAGACCTTGGTAACGGCAACAGCCGGATTATTGGTATAGGCAGGCATGTTGGCAAAGGAACAAGCTCCTATAAGCTGGATTGGGGGATCGGGGAGCAGGGATTTAATACAGGCGCTCAAATGTAAGGAGGTTGTAAAAGGCAGCCTTATTGCTGAAGAGGCCTTGAAAGCTGTCGGGGATGACTAGATTCGAACTAGCGATCCCTTGCATCCCATGCAAGAAGTATATAAAAAAATATTTAAAATATTTATTTAGAATGAGTTATGCTATTTCAAAAGACCTTTTTCAATGAAACAATTGATTTATGTGACCCAAATGTAGCCTAAAGATGGTTAAATGTTAATTAATTTGAATGCATTTAGGGAGTGGCGAAGATTAGGAGATTTTGTGCTATTGATATTTATTTACAAAATTACTGATTTCCTGTGCTACGAATTTTTAAGGTAATTCTTTCTATCTTCGGATACAACTTGCATACCTTGTCCCTTTGTTGGGAGGGTTGTGATTTGTTTTCAATCTTAGTTCTTTCTATCTTCGGATACAGCATAATACCATTCCGTTAAACCATCCCTGAAGTTGTGATTTGCTTTCAATCTCAGTTCTTTCTATCTTCGGATACAGCAACAACCAAAACCACTGTTATGATCACCCTGTTGTGATTTGCTTTCAATCTCAGTTCTTTCTATCTTCGGATACAGCCAGGTGAAAGAGTATCCTGCCAGCGAACCTGTTGTGATTTGCTTTCAATCTCAGTTCTTTCTATCTTCGGATACAGC
>Ga0209646_1000164_pt1 | contig 89308 bp, 67 predicted proteins | sample AraplaL_Col_mTSA_FD_184259 | JGI IMG/M metagenome (GOLD analysis project Ga0209646, IMG submission 184259) | Arabidopsis root microbial communities from the University of North Carolina, USA - plate scrape CL_Col_mTSA (SPAdes) (version 2) | ecosystem: Host-associated > Plants > Roots >...
TGCCGGTGCGCTGGTCGGTCAGCTTGATGTGCACGCCGTTGTTGAGGAAGGACAGTTCGCGGATGCGCTTGGCCAGGATTTCGTAGTGGAACTCGACGTGGGTGAAGATTTCTTCGTCGGCCCAGAAGTGGACTTCGGTGCCGCGCTTGTCGGTGTCGCCGATGACCTTGATCGGGGAGACTTGCACGCCGTCGACAACTTCAATCTGGCGGTCTTGCGGGATGCCGCGCACGAATTCCATCGCATGCACTTTGCCGTCGCGGCGCACGGTCAGGCGCAGCAGTTTGGACAGGCCGTTGACGCAGGACACGCCGACGCCGTGCAGGCCGCCGGAGACCTTGTAGGAGTTCTGGTCGAACTTGCCGCCGGCGTGCAGCTCGGTCATGACGATCTCGGCTGCGGATCGTTTTGGCTCGTGCTTGTCGTCCATCTTGATGCCGGTGGGGATGCCGCGACCGTTGTCGGTGATGGAAATCGAGTTGTCGGAGTGGATGGTGACGTGGATTTCGGTGCAGTGGCCGGCCAGGGCTTCGTCGATGGAGTTGTCCAGCACTTCGAAGACGAGGTGGTGCAGGCCGGTGCCGTCAGAGGTGTCGCCGATGTACATGCCGGGGCGTTTGCGGACCGCTTCCAGACCTTCCAGAATCTGGATGGAGGAGGCTCCATATTGATTTTGTTGCGGTTGTTCGGTGTTGTCTGCTGGCACTGGGGACGAGAGGGACATGGCTACCTTCTGAAAAAACTAACGGAACTGCCTGACTGAATACTAAGAAACTGCAAGGAAACTGCAAAGGAACTGCTGAAATCGGCGATGAAACCGAATTCCTGAAAGTGGCGAAGGGCCGTCTTGCGCACGGCCCCTCGTCTGCTTTCGGCTAACTGAAATCAAATGCGCATCGGCATGACGACGTATTTGAAATCGGCATTGTCGGGAATGGTGATCAATGCGGAAGAGTTGGCGTCGCCCAGGGCGATGTTGACGTAGTCGCCCTTGAGGTTGTTCAACACGTCGAGCAGGTAGGTGACGTTGAAACCGATGTCGACGCTGTCGCCGCCGTAGTCGATTTCGAGTTCTTCAACCGCTTCTTCCTGGTCGGCGTTGGTGGAGCTGATCTTGAGGCTGCCGGGAGCAATCACCCAGCGCACGCCCTTGAACTTGTCGCTGGTCATGATGGCGGCGCGTTGCAGCGAGCGCAGCAGCTGTTCGCGGCCGATGGTGAAGTTGTTCTTGTAGCCCTTGGGCACCACGCGGGTGTAGTCGGGGAACTTGCCTTCGACCAGCTTGGAGATCAGTTCGATGTCGGCGAAGGTCAGCTTGACCTGGTTGTTGGCGATTTCCAGTTGGACCGGGTCGTCGCTTTCGTCGAGCAGGCGCTGCAGTTCGATGATGGTCTTGCGCGGGATGATGACTTCCTGGCGCGGGAACTCTTGCTCGGTGGCGACCTGGCAGAAGGCCAGGCGGTGACCGTCGGTGGCGACGGCGATGACGTTCTTGCCTTCGACGACCAGCAGCAGGCCGTTGAGGTAGTAGCGGATGTCTTGCTGCGCCATCGAGAAGTGGACCATGTTGAACAGGTGCTTCAGGGTCTTTTGCGGCAGCGTGACTTGGGCGTTGTAGTGCTCGGCCTGGGCGACGGTGGGGAATTCTTCGGCGGCCAGCGTTTGCAGGGCAAAACGCGACTTGCCGGATTGCACCGTCAGGCGCTTGTTGGACAGGGTGACCGTCACTTCGCCCGAGTCGGGCAGGGCGCGCAGGATGTCGAGCAGTTTGCGCGCGGCGACGGTGGTGGCGGTGGCTTCGCTACCGGAGCCGACGTCGGCGTGCGTGGTGATCTGCACTTCGATGTCGGTCGAGAGGAAAGATACTTTTTCGCCGTCCTTGCGAATGAGGATATTGGCCAGAATCGGCAATGTGTGCCGACGCTCGACAATACCACTCACTATTTGCAGTGGCCGGAGAAGCGTATCTCGTTGGGTTTTGACCAATTGCATAGTCTCTATATCCTTGCTAGTAGTGGTTTAAAGGATGCTGAAAGCCGCTTTCAAATTCTGTCTGCAATCCGGTCTGGTCCTCCGTCTGCGCTCAGTTTTGCCGTCGTTTCTGCAATCAATATATCGCTGCAATTTGAAAACGGTTTCATTGCGGTAGCGCGGACTTGCCGTACTACATAGTGCTGTCATGCTGCGCGACGAATCCATCCTCGCTTACGGTATGCCCACCCAATGACATGGCGATGACTGCCGCCGTGCTGCCTGTGCTACCCGTACTGCTGTTTGGCGGTCATGCTTTTTTGGCAACAAAAAGAGTCGCCGGGACAAACCGGACCAACTCTCTCATTGTATCAAATCAACCCTTGTTCAAGGGGCAAATTAGGCTCTTTTGGAAGCCGATTCCTAACCTTTCAGGGTCTGTTCCAGGACGTGGAGTTCGTGGTTGCATTCCGGGTTTTTGGTGCGGTCGGCGGAGATCTTGCGCACCGCGTGCAGCACGGTGGTGTGGTCGCGGCCGCCGAACAGGTCGCCGATTTCGGGCAGGCTTTTTTGCGTCAGTTCCTTGGCCAGGTACATGGCGATCTGGCGCGGCCGGGCGATATTGGCCGGACGCTTCTTGGAATACATGTCGGCGACTTTGATGTTGAAGAAGTCGGCGACGGTTTTTTGGATGTTTTCGACGGAGATCTGGCGGTTTTGGACGGACAAGAGGTCTTTTAGCGCATCCTTGACGACGTCGATGGTGATGTCCTTGCCGTGGAAGCGCGAGTAGGCCAGGATCTTGCGCAGCGCGCCTTCGAGCTCGCGCACGTTGGAGCGCAGGTGCTTGGCGACGAAGAAGGCGACGTCGTCGGACAGCTGGACGCCTTCCAGGGTGGCTTTTTTCATCAGGATGGCGACGCGCATCTCGAGCTCGGGCGGCTCGATGGCGACCGTCAGGCCGGAATCGAAGCGCGAAATCAGGCGGTCATCCATGCCGCTGATTTCCTTGGGATAGGTGTCGCTGGTGATGATGATCTGCTTTTTGGCGGCGATCAGGGCTTCGAAGGCGTAGAAGAACTCTTCCTGGGTGCGGCTCTTGCCGCCGAAGAATTGGATATCGTCGATCAGCAGCAGGTCGAGCGAGTGGTAATAGCGCTTGAAGTCGTCGAAACCCTTGCGCTGATAGGCCGTGACCACGTCGCGCACGTATTGCTCGGCGTGGATGTAGCGGATCTTGGCGTGGGGGTTGTCGGCCAGCACCTGGTTGCCGATGGCGTGGATGACGTGGGTCTTGCCCAGGCCGACGCCGCCGTACAGGAACAGCGGGTTGTAGGACACGCCGGGGTTGTTGGCGACCTGGGTGGCGGCGGCGCGCGCGAGCTGGTTGGCCTTGCCGGTGACGAGATTGTCGAAGGTCAGCACCGAGTTGATGCGCGACAACTCCTGGCGCGGGGTCACCGGCGGCGGGGCCGGATCGACCAGGGATTCCTGGATGCCGGTCGGGTAGCCGTCGAGCATGGTGCCATGGCTGTTGCCGCCGTTGCCGTGCATGCCGGCGGCGCCTGCAGGCGTCGGCGCGGCAGCGGCAGCGCGACGGGCGGCGCCCACGCGCGGGTCGAGCACGAACTCGACGTCGATCTGCATTTCCCAGTACTCGGAGGCAATGGTGGTGATGCGGCTGGCGAACTGGGTCTTGACCCAGTCGAGCTTGAATCGGTTGGGCGCGGCAATACGCAGGCGGCCGTCTTCGTAATCAAGCGGAGCCAAGGGCTTGATCCAGGCGCTGTATTGCTGCGGCGTCAGTTCCTGCTCCAGCTTTGCGGAGCAAGCCTGCCAAAAATTTTCCATGAATCTTCTTATCTAAATAGAGATGCAACGAGGCGCAAACATAGGCGCCAAGAAACGATGCAAAAAAGGGGGCCGAGCTGACTTGGGAAAAGCCGGATGTCAACACTGCGGATCGGTCTATTTTACTCTGATGGGGAAAAGTTATCCACAGGCGGAACGCGCTTTTGACAGAGTAAAAATGTATATCGACAGCCGGCAAAAGCTTAAGCGGAAATATCGAAAAATGCCGCTTGACAGAGCGACGGGTGAAGAGGAAGGGTGTCGGCCGACGACTGGCGGGCGGGACCGGCTTTGCGGCCCGGCCTGCCTAATAATTAGTCATTCGACAACGGCGCCGTCGACGAAGACTTTCAATTCGCCTTGCCGGAACTGGGTCCAGGTTTCGTCGGTGGTCAGCGGCTGGGTGACGATGACGGCGACGCGGTCCTTGGAAGTGGTGACTTCGGAGAAATCCACGGAAATGTCCTGGTCGGACAGATGCGCCGAGGCGAACGGATGTTGGCGGATGATGTAGTACAGATTGGTGGAGCAATGCGAAAACAGCGCCGATCCGTCCGACAACAGCATGTTAAATGGACCATGTCCGGCGATGTAGTGCGTAAGTTCGCGCAACTCCTGCGTCAGGTCGGCCAACGGCGGCAGGTTTTCGCCGAAGCGGTTGCGCAGTTGTTGCAGCAGGTAGCAAAAGGCCAGTTCGCTGTCGGTGGTGCCGACCGGACGGTAAGGACCGTGCAAGGTGGGCGTGAAATTCTTGAGGTCGCCGTTGTGGGCGAACACCCAGTAACGTCCCCACAGCTCGCGCACGAAGGGGTGGCAGTTGGCCAGCGAGACGCGGCCTTGCGTGGCTTTGCGGATGTGGGCGATGACGTGCTGCGATTTGATCGGGCAACTCTTGATCAGCTCGGCGACCGGCGAGGTGACGGCGGACTGGTAATCGACGAAGTGGCGCACGCCCGAGCCTTCAAAGAAGGCGATGCCCCAGCCGTCGCTATGGTGATCCGTCAATCCGCCGCGATTTGCAAAGCCGGTGAAGCTGAAAACGATGTCGGTGGGCGTGTTGCAATTCATCCCGAGTAACTGGCACATGATGTCGGCGAAGCGGTGAGGCTGGAGTGAGTGTTGATAAAGAAGCAGGCAAGCCCTTACGGTATCACGCAGGCCGGCGCCGAGAAAGCCGGAAGGGCGGCAATTTCGTTCAATTGCTGTAAAAATCGTCAGCAAATAAAAAAAAGCCCCACGAATTGGGGCTCGTGGGGCTTAATCCTTCCTGAAGAGGGAGGAGGAGACGCGGTACGTGTTGCTTGATCTTTCTTCCTGAGTTCGGCTTATTGCCCAGCTTGTTCTTATCTGTCGCTGGCGGCCAGGTTGCGCAGTTCTGCGGCAAAACTCGGTTGGGAACGGCTGTAATCATTGGCCATGCGGTTGACCATCTTGACGCCGTTGAAACGGTGCTGACGCACGCGTTGTTCCAGCGACTTGCGCGGCACGACCAACACGACGGCGGCGCGCACGATGCCCATGACCAGCGGCTTGAAAACCATCAGCAGGGTGACCAGCACGCCCAGGCCCAGCAACGGACGCATGAATGCGACGGTTGCACCGATCAGCGACTGCGCGACCGGAACGGCGGCTTCAACTGGAAAGGCGATGGCTAGAACGGACATGATATTGATTTCCCTGATATCGAATGAATTTCTTCTCTTGTTGCATTGCAGTATAGACATCCCCGCCTCGCATTGCCAATTTCATGTTCCCATATCAGATATAGGGATTGTGAATGGCCGCTTCCTGCATTATTCTCAGGGAAGTTGTCTGATGTCTCGAAAGAATGTGAAAAAACGCGGACAAAAAAATCCCCGCGAAGCCGAAGCTTGCGGGGAAATCCTTCCTAAAGAGGGAGGAGGAGACGCCGGACAGTTTCTCATGTCGCGCAATCAGTACCGCCTCAAGACGTCGGTACGTGCATCAAAACACAAGACTGAATGGGATGTTGCTCTACAGAAGCGGTGGAAAGCGTCGTTATAGCCAGGTTGCCGGCGCATTCCGAACTACATCACCGCACTGTAGTACTGCAAAAACTTGACAGCGACTGACTGTGATCAACCGCGGGAAGCGATGAAACGCAGTTCTGCAGCCAGGTTGGGCTGAGTCGATTCGAACTTGTTGGCCAGGCGGTTCATTTGAGCGGCGCCGTCGACGATGTGTTGGTCGGCGGTCAGCAGAGCGGCTTGCGATTCGTGGGCTTGCACGAAACGAACGAAGATGTTGCGCAGTGCAGTACCGATCTTGCCGGCAGCAGTGCCGGTGTTCTTTGCGGAGTAATTGGCGGTCAATGTAGTCATGATGGACTCCTTGCGAAATGTGTTATGTTGCATTGCAGTGTAATGATCCATGACTCGCTTTGCCAATTTCGGTTTTGGATATCAGTTATCGGTTTTGTGAATATTGTTATTTTGATGTACCGGTTTTTCCTTTTTCCCATGTTTATTTCGTCCATGTCCTTTACGTCCTTATTTACGTCCACATTAAGGTGGGGCTGATATGAGCTTTCTGACTCTCGACCTGAATCTGTTGCGCGTTTTCGACGCGGTGATGACAGAACAAAACCTGACGCGCGCGGCCAATTTGCTGGCAATGACGCAGCCGGCGGTATCCAACGCCCTGCGCCGCCTGCGCGACACCCTCAACGATGAACTGGTGATCCGCACCGCCCACGGCGTGAAGCCGACGCCGCGTGCCGAAGAGCTGTGGCCGACCGTGCGCCGCGCCTTGTCGGAACTGGAAGCGGTGATCACGCCGGAAACCTTCGACGTGTCGCGCGCGCAGAATACGTTCCGCATGGCGATGGTCGATGCGACCGCGGCGCTGTGGCTGCCGTCGCTGGTGCGCACCATCATGCGCGATGCGCCGCGCATCAAGATCCGCATGATGCCGCTGACCACGCGCGATCCGCGCGCCATGCTGCTGCGCGGCGACGTCGACCTGGCGGTGGGATTTTTCCCCGGCGTGGCGGCGCAGCTGGCCGACGGCCTGAAAACCCAGATCAGCCACGAGCGCCTGTACACCGGGCAATACGTGTGCGTGATGCACAAGAACCACCCGCTGGCCGACAAGGAACTGAACCTCGACAACTATTGCTCGGCGGATCATTTGCTGGTCAGTCTGTCGGGCAAACCTCACGCGGTGATCGACGACGTGCTCGCCGGCATGGGACGCGAACGCAGGATTTTGCTGACGGTGAACCAGTTCTTCACGGCCGGCCGCATCGTCGCCAGTTCGGAGCTCATCACCGTGCTGCCGCGCCACCTGATCGCGGCGACCGGCATGACCGAAGTGCTGGTGGTGAAAGAGTTGCCGTTCAAGACGCCGGAAGAACATGTGGACATGCTGTGGCATGAACGCGATGCGCGCAGCCCGGCGCATAAATGGTTGCGCGCGCATTTAAGTGCAACAACGCATGACGAATTCGGTCGTATCAATATGCAGCGCTGACGATGTCGTGATTTTTCCTCGATGCGGCGGCGCCGATCACTTACCTTAGGATGGTTTATGCCGACAACATCAAGAACAATCGCAAAAATAATCGGATTGGGTCTCGCTGGTTTTTTAACACTGGTCATTCTGCTGATCGTACTGATCGTCAACTTCGACTGGAACCGGGCGCGCCCCTGGATCAACCAGCGCGTCAGCGATGCAACGGGGCGCCACTTCGCCATCCGGGGCGACCTGGTCGTCAAGTGGCAAAAGCCGCAATCGCCGCAAACCAGCTGGACCCGCTGGATACCCTGGCCGCAGGTGAGCGCCGCCGACATCGTGCTCGGCAATCCCGACTGGGCGCCGGCCAACAGCAACATGGTCGCGATCAGGCAACTGAATGTGACGCTCAATCCCTGGCCGCTGCTGCAACACAAAATCGCCCTGCCTTCGCTCGAGGCCGACACGCCGCAAGTCTCCTTGCTGCGCAACAAGGATGCCGTCAATAACTGGACCTTCAAATCGGATGGTCCGTCGACATGGGAATTCCATCCCGGGAAGATCGTCATCCGCAAGGGCAGCCTGCAACTCGACGATGTCATTCAGAAGATCAATGCCAAGGCGGATATCGACACGCTCGATCCGGACAAGGAAAAAATTTACGGCATAGGCTGGAACGTCAAAGGCACATTCAACAAAGCCGACATCCGCGGCGAAGGCAAAGCCGGCGGCGTATTGTCGCTGCAGGATGAAAGCAAACCTTATCCGCTGGAAGCCGACGTGCGCGTCGGCAAAACCCGCATTGCCGTCAAAGGCACGCTGACCAAACCGCAAGAACTTGCCGCGCTCGACCTGCAACTGAATCTGTCGGGCGACAGCATGGCGCATCTGTTTCCGCTGACCGGCGTGCTGTTGCCGGAAACGCCGCCGTTCTCGACTTCCGGTCGCCTGATCGGCAAACTCGATCCGAAACAGAGCGACTGGATCTACGAAAAATTCAACGGCAAGGTCGGTTCCAGCGATATCGGCGGCACGCTGGAGTATCAATCGAAACAGCCGCGACCGCTGCTCAAGGGCGAGATCGTTTCCAACCTGCTGCAATTTGAAGACCTGGCGCCGCTGATCGGCGCCGACTCCAACGCCAAGAAAGCGGAGCGCGGCGCGGAAGAACGCCAGCCGTCGAACAAGGTGTTGCCGGTCAAGGAATTCAAGACCGACGCCTGGGATGCGCTGGACGCCGACATCAAGCTGACCGCGCATAAAGTGGTGAAGCAAAAGAACCTGCCGATCACCGACATCCGCGCCGACCTGCATCTGAACGACAAGGTGCTGCAGCTGACGCCGCTGAACTTCGGCATCGCCGGCGGCAACCTGACGTCGGACATCAAGCTCGACGGCAGCACGCCGAAGATGAAGTCGGAACTGAAATTGTCGGCGCGGCGCATCAAGATCCAGCAGTTGTTCCCGAATCTCGATGCGGCGCAAACCAGTTTCGGCGAAATCAACGGCGACGCGGCGCTGACCGCCACCGGCAATTCGGTCGCGGCCATGCTCGGTTCGTCCAACGGCGAACTGAAGACGCTCATCAATCACGGGGCCATCAGCAAATTGTTGCTGGAAGAAATGGGCCTGAATATCGGCAACGTGGTGGTATCCAAACTGTTCGGCGACAAACAGGTCAAGCTCAATTGCATGGCCGGCGACTTCGCCGTGACCAACGGCCTGATGCAGGCGCGCACCTTCACGCTGGATACCGAAGATGCGCTGGTCGACATTACCGGCAACGTCAATCTGGCCCAGGAGCAACTTAATCTGACCATCAATCCGCGCAGCAAGGGCCTGCGGATCATTTCGCTGCGTTCGCCCTTGTTCGTCACCGGTCCGTTCAAGGATCCGAATATCGGCGTGGACAAGGGCGTGCTGGCGCTGAAGACCGGCGGGGCGATATTGCTGGGCGTGGTGGCGCCGGTTGCGGCCATCCTGCCGCTGATCAACATCAGTGGAGAACAGCAAACCGATTGCGCCAACCTGCTGCGGGAAGTGCAGAAAAAACCTGCCGCGCCGCCCCCCGGGAAAACCTACAAAGGCAAGCCGGTGCAGGCCGCCAGGTAATTTCCTTGTTTCGTTGCCGATAGATTTTTTAAAACCGGTTCGGCAAAACCATCTGTGGATAACATTGTGAATAAGTCTTGCGCGGTTTGGGGATAGTGCATGACTTTTTCACAGCCTCGAAATCTATCCAATAACTGTTCCCGATTCATACACGCGTTGCCAAGCGTTTATCATTTTCGTAAACGCCTGATTCGATTTCGGTTTACCGGGTTATCCACAGAAAAGGGCTGGTGTTAACTACTACTACTATTTGTATATATAAACTTTTATATAAAACCCTGAAAACCTTTTTCTCTCGTTTCCCGACCGGACCAACCTCAAAAACGAAAAACCGATCGGAAAACTTCTTCGAAAATCATTTCAGGGAAATTGCATCGGGAACATCGAGCACCAGATCCGATTCGGCGACCGCCACGCACGGCAACAGGTAACCTTCGGTCTTTTCTTCCCTGGTCAATCCCGGCCAATCGATCTGATAACGGATTTGTCCGCTTTTCAAAACGCACAGGCAGGTGCGGCATGTTCCGTTGCGGCAAGAACTCGGCATGCGAATCTGCGCCTGTTGTGCCGAAACCAACAAGGACAACGTCGGTTGGGCGATGAATTCAAGTCCTGAGGGCAGGATAAGCACCTTGTAGGCATTTTCCGGGTCTTGCTCGTCCATGGGCATCAACTTGGTTGGCTTGGCAGTGGCGATGTCTTGCAGCGCGTTCAGGGGGAAATGGCAGTTTTCTGATGAAAAACCGGCTGATTCATCATGCATTAACAATCAAATACCAGCCTGAACGGCAAAATCCATCCGAAATACGTATTTTCAGCTCCATCTGTGGATAAGTCTCTGCATATCTCTTGCGTGAAATGGGGATAGTTCAGGAGTTCTTCACATTGCCATTTTCTATCCAACATCTGTTCTTTTGCCATACACGACTTGCCAAGCGGTTATGAATTTCGTAAACCCATGATTTGATTTTGGTTTACCGGGTTATCCACAGAAAAGCGCCGGTGTTAACTACTACTACTATTTATATATATAACCTATTAATTTAAAAACCAAACTCACGTTATTCTCGGAAAAATATAAAAAATTCCTTTAAAACAACGTCGTTCAGGACCAGACATCCTGCAACAACGCGAACACTGCAGCGATCGCAGGCTCGTTCTTGCGCTTCTCCAGAGCAATGAAAGAAAGCTCCGTCGACAAGTCGACCGCGTCGGCGATCACCAGGCCATGGGCATGCGCCTGGCTCAGTGCGATCGATTCGCGGGCGAGCGACAGGCCGACGCCCGATTTCACCAGGTCCAGCATGGAAGATTCCTGGTCGACCAGGGCGACGGCATTGGGCGTGAGTTTGTATTGGGCAAAAACCCGGTTCAGCAGACGGTGATGGGCGGACTCCGGCGGCGTCCAGATCCAGGGGAGTTGCGCCAGCTCCTTCCAGCCTTTGCCGGCAACCCGGCTTTTCCAACCGGCGGGAGCGATGACGTTGTAGGTGAAATGCGTCAGGGTCAGGCTGTGGAAGCCTTTGCCGGGCGAACCGAGGAAAAAGCCGACGTCGAGTTCGCCGGCTTTGACTTGCTGCAGCACCGAACCCGACATATGGTGTTGAAGACGTGTGGATAGTTGCGGATGACGCTCCACCAGCAGCTTGAGGAAGGCGCCGAGACGAATGAATTCCGGATCGAGGATGGTGCCGATGGCCAGCGTGCCGGTCAGATTGCCGGCGCTGGTATGCAGGGCGTTGGCGTGTTGATGGAATTCCTGCAGGGTGTGGAGTACCCGTTCGGCGACCGGCAGCAGCTTGCTGCCTTCGTTGGTGAGTTTCATGCCGGCGCTGGTGCGCGTAAACAGGATGAGATTCAGTCTTTCCTGCAGCAGCTTGATTTGCAGGCTGACGGCAGGTTGGGTGACATGCAGGGTTTCCGCTGCGCGGGTCAGGTTGCCCTCATGGGCGACGGCGACAAAAGCGCGTAATTGTGTGAAATCCATGATTAAGTTTGATGAAAAGTAGTCAACTGCCATTCATAATGGATTTTTTGCAATGCCTTGATTATCAGTTGTTTTTATATTGCTATTGATAATAACTGATTGGATTCATTTCATTCGAGGCGATATTCTTCCAAAAGCAAACAAACAAGCCGATTTCAGCAATCTCCGGACCAACTATCTTCATTGATCACCAAAGGAATACTTATGACTGCCGCATCATCGACTATTCAGCACTACATCAACGGCCGTGTGACTCCGTCCGAAAGCGGCCGTCAGCAAGACGTTTTCAATCCCGCGACCGGCGAAGCGTCTGCCAAGGTGGCGCTGGCTTCGACTGCGGAGGTCAATGCCGCGGTGGCTGCCGCGAGTGCCGCTGCGCCAGGCTGGGCCGAGACGGCGCCGCTCAAGCGCGCACGCGTGCTGTTCAAGTTCAAGGAGCTGATCGAGCAACATCATGACGATCTCGCTGCCGCGATCACGCGCGAACACGGCAAGGTGTTTTCCGATGCCAAGGGCGAAGTCACGCGCGGCCTGGAAATCGTCGAATTCGCCTGCGGCGTGCCGCAACTGCTGAAGACGCAATTCACCGACAACATCGGCGGCGGCATCGACAACTGGAATCTGCGCCAGCCGCTGGGCGTGACGGCCGGTATCACGCCATTCAATTTCCCGGTGATGGTGCCGCTGTGGATGGCGCCGCTGGCGATCGCCACCGGCAACAGCTTCATCCTCAAGCCGTCCGAACGCGATCCGTCGCCCTCGCTGATGCTGGCTGACCTGTTCAAGCGTGCCGGTTTGCCGGACGGCGTGTTCAACGTGGTGCAGGGCGACAAGGTGGCGGTCGACGCGCTGCTGCAGCATCCGGAAGTGCAGGCGATTTCCTTCGTCGGTTCGACGCCGATTGCCGAATACATCTACAGCGAAGCTACCAAGCGTGCCGGCACTTTTCCGTTGCGCGCACAGGCCCTGGGCGGCGCCAAGAATCATCTGGTGGTGATGCCGGACGCCAACCTGGAACAGGCGGTCGACGCACTGATCGGCGCGGCTTACGGTTCCGCCGGCGAACGTTGCATGGCGATTTCGGTGGCGGTGGCGGTCGGCAGCGTGGCCGACCAGCTGGTCGAAGCGCTGATCCCGCGCGTGAAGGCCTTGAAGATCAAAAACGGCATGGAAGCCGATGCGGAGATGGGCCCGTTGGTCACGGCGGCGCACAAGGCCAAGGTGGAAGGCTACATCGACGATGGCGTGAAGGCCGGCGCCAAGTTGCTGGTGGATGGCCGCGGCATCAGCGTGCCGGGTCATGAAAACGGTTTCTTCGTCGGCGGCACCTTGTTCGACAAGGTCACGCCGGACATGAAGATCTACAAGGAAGAAATTTTCGGGCCGGTGCTGTGCGTGGTGCGCGTGCCGGATTTTGCCGAAGCGGTGCGTCTGATCAATGCGCATGAATACGGCAACGGCGTGTCGCTGTTCACCGCCGACGGCAATACGGCGCATGAGTTCTCGCGCCGCATCCAGGTCGGCATGGTCGGCATCAACGTGCCGATTCCGGTGCCGATGGCCTGGCATTCCTTCGGCGGCTGGAAGCGTTCGCTGTTCGGCGATACCCATGCTTACGGGGAAGAGGGCATCAAGTTCTATACGCGATATAAGTCCATCATGCAGCGCTGGTCGGCTACTATCGGCAAGGGCGCGGAATTCACGATGCCGGTGGCGAAGTAATCGAAGGCGATTGCATCGCCCCTCGCCGTCGTCCCGGCGAACGCTGGGTCCTGACTTTCGTCAGGACGACGGAGTTGATGGGTGTCAGATAAAAAAATCACGGAGACAGAAGCATGGAGTCAGCAGGTCAATACGATTACATCATCGTCGGCGGCGGCACGGCCGGTTGTGTGCTGGCCAACCGGCTCAGCCACGATCGCGGCGTCAGGGTGCTGCTGATCGAGGCGGGCGCCAAGGACGATTACCTGTGGATCCACATCCCCGTCGGCTATCTGTATTGCATCAACAATCCGCGCACCGACTGGCTGTATCGCACCGAGGCGGATGTCGGCCTCAACGGTCGCAGCCTGATTTACCCGCGCGGCAAAGTACTGGGCGGCTGTTCGTCGATCAACGGCATGATTTACATGCGCGGCCAGGAACGCGACTACAACGAGTGGGCGCAACTGACCGGCGACGACAGCTGGCGCTGGGATAACGTGCTGCCGCTGTTCAAGAAAAGCGAAGATCACTACAAGGGCGGCGATCAGTTCCATGGCGTCGGCGGCGAGTGGCGCGTGGAGAAGCAACGGCTGTCGTGGGAAATCCTCGATGCCTTCCGCGATGCGGCGGCGGAAGTGGGCATTCCCAAGATCGACGACTTCAATCGCGGCGACAACGAAGGCAGCTCTTATTTCGACGTGAATCAGAAGCGCGGCATCCGCTGGAATGCATCCAAGGCCTTCCTGAAACCGGCGATGAAAACCGGTAACCTCGATGTCATGACCGGTTCGCACGTCAAACGCCTGCGCATTGAACAACGTGAAACGGGGCCGGTTTGCGTCGGCGTCGAATTCACCGGCGGCGGCAAGGAATGGTATGCCGAATCGACACGCGAGACGATCCTGGCTGCCGGCGCCGTCGGTTCGCCGCACATCCTGCAATTGTCGGGCATCGGTCCGGCGAACTTGTTGCAGCAGCACCAGATTCCGGTGGTCAAGGACCTGGCCGGCGTCGGCGAGAACCTGCAGGATCATTTGCAGATCCGGACCGCGTTCAAGGTCAAGGGCGTGAAGACGCTCAACATGATGGCCAACAACTGGTTCGGCAAGATGAAGATCGGGATGGAATACGCCTTGTTCCAGAGCGGCCCGATGTCGATGGCGCCGTCGCAGCTGGGCGTGTTCGCCAAATCCGACCCGTCGCAGGCCACTGCCAATCTCGAATATCACGTGCAGCCCTTGTCGTTGGAAAAGTTCGGCGATCCGCTGCATCCTTTCCCGGCATTCACCGCCAGCGTCTGCAATCTGCGGCCGACCTCGCGCGGACACATACGCCTGGGTTCCGGCGACGGCGCGCTGGCGCCGAAGATCACGCTCAATTACCTCAGCACCGAACAGGACCGCAAGGTCGCGGCCGACTCGCTCAAGCTCACGCGCAAGATCGCCGCGGCGCCGGCATTGCGAAAGTATCAACCCGACGAATGCAAGCCCGGGGTGGAATACCAGTCTGAGGAAGAGTTATACAAGGCCGCCGGCGAAATCGGCACCACCATCTTCCATCCGGTCGGCACCTGCAAGATGGGGCGCGACGACGATGCGCTGGCCGTGGTCGACAGCCAGTTGCGCGTGCGCGGCGTGGCCGGACTGCGCGTGGTGGATGCTTCCGTGATGCCCACGATCACGTCCGGCAACACCAATTCTCCCACCATCATGATTGCCGAAAAGACAGCAGAACTGATCCGAAAAGCACGTAAAAATTAAATAATCCGGGCTTTGTCCGATACGGTACTTATACGTATTGTAGTAATGGTACGACTCGGCTACTATGCGCCAGATATTAAAACAATAAGACTCTCGCAGAAGGCCTGACGATAGGTGTCCAGGCCCAAAAAAGAGTAGTTGCGGACGTCAGAAGCGTCGAGTAACTTACTAAGCGGCCATGCAGTTCCAAATACGCATGGTATTCACGGGAAGAATGAGAAGAGACACTATGACAGATGTCATTCTGGAGACAAAAAACCTGACGAAGGAATTCAAGGGTTTTACAGCGGTGAGCGCCGTTAACTTGCAAATCCAGCGCGGCCACATCCACGCGCTGATCGGCCCGAACGGCGCCGGCAAGACCACCTGCTTCAATCTGCTGACCAAATTCCTGGTGCCGACCTCGGGCCAGATCTTATTTAACGGCAAGGACATCACGATGGACGCGCCGGCGCAGATTGCGCGCCAGGGCATCATCCGTTCCTTCCAGATTTCCGCCGTGTTTCCGCACCTGAGCGTGATGGAAAACGTGCGCATCGGCCTGCAGCGCACGCTGGGCACTTCCTTCCATTTCTGGAAGAACGGCGACAGCCTGAACCAGCTCAACGACCGCGCCATGGCCTTGCTCGAAGAGGTCGATTTAACAAGTTTTGCCGACACCATCACCGTCGATCTGCCCTACGGCCGCAAACGCGCGCTGGAAATCGCGACGACCCTGGCGATGGAACCGGAACTGATGCTGCTCGACGAACCGACCCAGGGCATGGGCCACGAAGACGTCGATCGCGTGACCGCGCTGATCAAGAAAGTCTCGGCCGGCCGCACCATCCTGATGGTCGAACACAACATGAACGTGATCTCCGGCATTTGCGACCGCATCAGCGTGTTGCAGCGCGGCGCCGTGCTGGCCGAAGGCACGTATGACCAGGTATCGAAGAATCCGCAAGTGATGGAAGCCTACATGGGCACGACATCGGGCGCGCTGGAAGGAGCTCACTGATGAACACGGCAACCATGCAACAAGGCGGCGTCACATCCACCGGCAGCGGCACGCCGGCGCTGGCGATTTCCGACCTGCAAGCCTGGTACGGCGAATCGCACATCCTGCACAACGTCAACCTGACCGTGAACAAGGGCGAAGTGGTGACGCTGCTGGGCCGCAACGGCGCCGGCCGCACCACCACCTTGCGTTCCATCATGGGCCTGGTCGGCGCCCGCAAGGGCTCGATCAAGATCAACGGCAATGAAACCATCGCCATGCCGACCCACAAGATCGCGCATCAGGGCGTCGGTTATTGCCCGGAAGAGCGCGGCATCTTTTCGTCGCTGTCGGCGGAAGAAAACCTGATGCTGCCGCCGTTCGTGTCGAAGACCGACAAAGGCATGTCGATCGAAGAGATCTACGACATGTTCCCCAACCTGAAAGAGCGCCGCAACAGCCAGGGCACACGCCTGTCCGGCGGCGAACAGCAAATGCTGGCGGTGGCGCGCATCCTGCGCACCGGCGCGCGATTGCTGTTGCTCGACGAGATTTCCGAAGGCCTGGCGCCGGTCATCGTGCAGGCGCTCGCGCGCATGATCACGATGCTCAAGTCCAAGGGCTACACCATCGTGATGGTGGAACAGAATTTCCGTTTCGCGGCGCCGCTGGCGGACCGTTTCTATGTGATGGAACACGGTCAGATCGTCGAGTCGTTTGCCGCGGCGGAACTGCAATCGAAGACGCAGAAGCTCAACGAATTGCTGGGCGTATAAGTTAGCGCAGTTCCTGCAGTTCCTGCAGTTCCATTTCATGGCGAGACGGATTCTGAAGATTCGGATTAATCGGCAAGTCATAAAAAGCATGCACCATGCGTTCCATCGGTGCGACGGGCAGTCACGCAATCGGTGGCGCATGGCGTGACGTAATCAGTTAGGCAGCAACGAACTTACGCAACAACTTCAGCTATTCAGCGAACGTTATAACAAAGGAGATGAAAATGAAATTGAAGGCAATGTCACTCGCCGTATCGACTGCGGCAGCAGCGTTCGCTCTGGCAGCATCCGCGCCGGCTTCGGCACAGATCTCCGGCGACGTGATCAAGATCGGTTTCATCACCGATATTTCCGGCGTCTATTCGGACATCGACGGCCAGGGCGGCGCGGAAGCGATCAAGTTCGCCATCGCCGACATGGGCGGTGCGATCAACGGCAAGAAGATCGAACTGGTCGTCGCCGATCACCAGAACAAGGCTGACGTCGCCGCCAGCAAGTCGCGCGAATGGTTCGACCAGCAGGGCGTCGACGTCCTGATCGGCGGCACCAATTCCGGCACCGCGCTGGCGATGGCGAAAGTGGCCAATGAAAAGAAAAAGGTCTTCATTGAAAACGGCGCCGGTTCGGCCCGCCTGACCAATGAAGAATGCTCGCCTTACACCGTCCACTACGCCTACGACACCGTGGCGCTGGCCAAGGGCACAGGCTCGGCAGTCGTCAAGCAGGGCGGCAAGAGCTGGTTCTTCCTGACCGCCGACTATGCGTTCGGCCACTCGCTGGAAAGCGACACCAGCAACGTCGTCAAGGCATCGGGCGGCACCGTCGTCGGTTCGGTCAAGCATCCGCTGGGCGCATCCGACTTCTCGTCCTTCCTGTTGCAGGCGCAGACTTCCAAGGCCCAGATCATCGGCCTGGCCAACGCCGGCGGCGACTTCATCAATTCGGTGAAGGCAGCCAACGAATTCGGCATCACCAAGACCGCCAAGCTGGCCGGCCTGCTGGTGTTCATCAACGACGTGCACTCGCTGACGCCGAAGCTGACCCAGGGCATGTACCTGACCGACAGCTGGTACTGGGACACCAACGACGAGACCCGCAAGTTCGCCAAGCGCTACTTCGAAAAGCAAAAGAAGATGCCTTCGAGCCTGCAAGCCGCCGACTACTCCGCCGCGCTGCAATACCTGCAAGCGGTGAAGGCTGCCGGCACGGACGATTCGGACAAGGTCATGGCGCAACTGCGCAAGACCAAGTTCAACGACGTGTTCCAGAAGAACGGTTACCTGCGCGCCGACGGCCGCGTGGTCCACGACATGTACCTGTACCAGGTCAAGACGCCGGCCGAATCCAAGTATCCATGGGACTACTACAAGCTGGTGCAAACCATTCCCGGCGAACAGGCATGGACCACCAAGGCCGAATCCAAGTGCTCGGCCTGGAAATAAGTCGTCGGTCATTTAGCCGGTAAATAAACGCAACACGCAATCTGTCATCTTCATTCAAACGGGGATGACAGATTTTTCTTGTTGCACTTGATCAGCCGAGCGTGCATGGCGTGCCCAGACGAGTACCCCTGCGACATCCGGTCAATCAGAATGAATGAGCTTTTATGGAATTATTCGGCATACCCCTGCAAGCCTTGTTGAGCCAGCTGCTGCTGGGCCTGGTGAACGGTTCGTTCTACGCGATGCTGTCGCTGGGACTGGCGGTCATCTTCGGCCTGCTCAACGTGATCAACTTTGCCCACGGCACCTTGTACATGCTCGGCGCGTTCGCCGCATGGATAGGGCTGACCTACTTCGGGATCAATTACTGGCTGATGCTGATCCTGGCGCCGCTGATCGTGGGCCTGTTCGGCATCATCATCGAAAAGACCATGCTGCGCTGGCTCTACAAGCTGGACCACCTGTACGGCCTGCTGCTGACCTTCGGCATCACGCTGATGGTGGAAGGCATCTTCCGCTCGATCTATGGCGTCTCGGGACAGCCGTATTCGGTCCCTGACGCCTTGCAGGGCGCAACCAACCTCGGCTTCATGGTGTTGCCGAATTATCGCGCCTGGGTCGTCCTGGCGTCGGTGGTGGTGTGTTTCTCGACCTGGTTCGTGATCGAGAAGACCCGTCTGGGCGCTTACCTGCGCGCCGGCACCGAGAATCCGAAACTGGTGGAAGCCTTCGGCATCAACGTGCCGCTGATGGTCACGCTGACCTACGGCTTCGGCGTGGCGCTGGCGGCGTTTGCCGGCGTGCTGGCCGCGCCGGTGATCCAGGTGTCGCCGCTGATGGGTTCCAACCTGATCATCGTCGTGTTCGCGGTGGTGGTGATCGGCGGCATGGGTTCCATCCTCGGCTCCATCGTCACCGGTCTGGGCCTGGGCGTGATCGAAGGTCTGACCCGCGTGTTCTATCCCGAATTGTCGGCAACCGTCGTGTTCATCATCATGGCCATCGTCCTGATGATTCGTCCGGCCGGTCTGTTCGGTAAAGAGAAATAAGGCGGCCAACATGACTAATTCGATGAACAACTCCATGAACAAGAAACTCTTTTACGGCGTGTTGCTGATCTTCGCGCTGGCGGCGCCGTTCGGCCTGTATCCGGTGTTCCTGATGAAGATGCTGTGCTTTGCCTTGTTTGCCTGCGCCTTCAATCTGCTGATCGGTTACACCGGCCTGCTGTCCTTCGGTCACGCGGCCTTCTTCGGCGGCGCCGGTTATGTTGCCGGCCAGGCCTTGAAGGCATGGGGCGTGCCGACCGAAATCGGCCTGATCCTCGGCACCGCCACCGGCGCGCTGATCGGACTGGTGATGGGTTTGCTGGCGATTCGCCGCCAGGGCATCTACTTCACCATGATCACGCTGGCGCTGGCGCAGATGCTGTTCTTCGTCGCGCTGCAGGCGCCGTTCACCGGCGGCGAAGACGGCCTGCAGGGCATCCCGCGCGGCAAGCTGCTGGGCGTCATCGATCTGTCGAACGACATGGCTCTGTACTATGTCGTGCTGGCGATCGCGATTGCCGGTTTCGCGCTGATCGTGCGCACCATCAGCTCGCCGTTCGGCCAGGTGCTGAAGGCGATCAAGGAAAACGAACCGCGCACCATCTCGCTGGGCTATGACGTCGACCGCTACAAGCTGCTGGCTTTCGTGCTGTCGGCGGCGCTGACCGGCCTGGCCGGCTCGACCAAGGCGCTGGTGCTCGGTTTCGAAACGCTGACCGACGTGCACTGGAGCATGTCCGGCCTGGTCGTGCTGATGACGCTGGTCGGCGGCCTGGGCACCATCGTCGGTCCTATCGTCGGCGCGGTGATCATCATCATGCTGGAAAACAAGCTGGGCGACATCGGCAACTGGCTGGCTGCGGTGACGCACATCGAGTGGTTCAATACGCTGGGCGATTCGGTGACCATCGTGACCGGTTTCATCTTCATCGTCTGCGTGCTGGCTTTCCGCCGCGGCATCGTCGGCGAGATTCTGCATTTGATGGGAAAACGTTCGCCGACCGCATCGCACTAGTAGTTTTGCTCAGGCCGGTTTGCCGGCCAGGGTAACTGCAGCAATCACTGCCGCCGCACAGTTCCGACTGTCCGGCGGCAGTTTTCATTTGACGCCGGCCGGTTTGCTTGTACAGTGTCGCCACGCGCAATCATGCAGCAAAATGTATTCCGGAGAATTGAATGGCAGTCCCCCAGACCGACGAGCAGATAGAGATTTTGAAGTGTCACGCCCAGATCGTCATGATCGAGGCGGTTGCCGGCTCGGGTAAAACAACGACGCTGGCGATGCTGGTGAAGCAGGCACTGACGAAAGGGCTGGGGGCGCATCAGATCCAATGCCTGTGTTTCTCCGAAGGGGCCAACAAGCGTTTCCGCGAAAAGCTGTACGAGGAGGGCGTCACCAGACCGGTGCCGCTGAACACGGTGGAAGCGTATGCGCGCGAGTGCCTGGCGCAACTGGGCGAAGCGCTGGCGCTTGAAAAGACACGTTACTACGCGTCGGACGAAGAACTGCGCCCGCACCTGGTGGCGGCCGCAAACAGCGTGCTGGCGCGCCATGAAGGAAGGGCGGGGCGGACCGACAACGGCTTCGATTTTTCCTTCGAAAAAAACAGCGCCAACGCCGAGGAAATGTTTTCCCTGCTGTATCGCTTCAAGGCCAGCCTGGCCTCGCATCGCTTCCATGACGAAGAGCTGGACTACGACGATCTGGATCAACTGGCGACGCAGTTCGGCACGCAGATCGAAGCAGTCGAAATCGGCATCGCCTACGAGCGGCAACGGCAAACTTATCCGGGCGAGTACAAATGGCGCAGCGCCGCCGATCTGGTGCCGGACCTGGTGGAGTTGCTGAGCAATCATCCGTCCGCGTTGGAGATCCTCCCGGTCAAGGGCCTGTATCTGATCGACGAGTGGCACGACATCAACGCGGCGGAATTCCGTTTGTTGCAGTTGTTGCTCAGGGGAAAAAGATTGGTGGCGGTCGGCGATCGTTATCAAATCATCAACTCTGCGCGCGGCGCGGATATCGTCTATTCCACCGCCGGTTTCGAGATGGCGTTTCCGAATGCGCAGTACCTGCCGCTGGGAAAGTCCTATCGTTTCGGCGCCTCGCTGTCCAAGTTGGCGCAACGGCTGACGGCGCGCAAATGCGCCTCGCATGAAGATCTGCACACCGAAATCAAGCGCGTGACTTACGACCCGACCCTGGCCGGAGACTGCGCCGCGAAAGTGACGCAACAAGTGCAGGCGTTGGTGAAAGCCCGGGCCGATACGCGCTACTCCGACATTGCGATCATCGTGCGCGAGCCGGACCAGACCATCGAGATCGAGAACCTGCTGCTCGACCAGAACATTCCGTATTATTGCGACGATATCGAATCCTATCTCCACCGTCCCGAAATTCTGATGCTGCGCGGTCTGTTGCACATGGCGAGCAATTCCTTCGCGACGCTGCAAGGCGACAAGGAAAGCATCAAGCGCATGGTCATGGGGTTCTCCCTGTACCTGCCGGTAGGGGAGTCGTCCGAGAACTGGGAGCGCGGCTACTTCACGGAAGGAAGCTGGTTCGAGGAAGCGCAGCGCATGATTGCGGAGCAGCCGGATGCGCTCAAGGATTTTTTCGAAGCGGTACTGTGCAAGCCGCGCGATGCCGACGACGACATGACGCTGCGCTGGAAGCAGCGCTTCACCGACGTCGTCGATGCGTTGCAAAAGCTGAACAAGGAGAGCAGCGCCGCCGCGTTGCTCGACTTCGCCAATCGTCGGCTGGCCCTGGTCGACGCCACCAGCCGGGCGTTCATCAATCGCAACCGGGCGACGTCGGCGGCCAAGTCCATCCAGACCTTCATCGCCTTTGCCTCGCGTCACCCGGAAATGAACGCGGCGGACTTCCTGGCGGAGTTGCACCGCCGTCAGCAAAAAGTCAGCAAGAATCGCAGCGCCATCCAGTCGCGCCGGCAATTGACGCTGACGACCATCCAGGCGGCGAAAGGGCGGCAATGGCCGCACGTGCTGGTGCCTTATCTGCAGCAGCACGAATTCCCCCGCTTGCGCGACATCGCCGAAGAAGTCCGCCATTTTTATGTCGCGATGACACGGGCGGTCTCCAGCCTGTCCTTGTTTGAACCCGACGAAGAGCATGCGGGGCAACGCAGCGTCTTGATGGATCGCGTGCGCAAGTAAAGTTTCTTACTTCGCCTGCTGTTGGATACCTCATGGGAGTGGAGAAGCGCGGCCCGCAGGAGTAAAATGCTTGTCGCTCTGACAGTACTGTCGGCTTGCCCCACGCGCATTTGTCGGCGCCAAGCCGACGAGTCATTTCCTTTCTCCCGTTTTTGCGAAAGCCTCCCATGTCGTTGTTTTTCCCGCGCTGTATCTTCACGCAGGCAGGTATGCATGCCTGATCTCTTTTCCAATTATGTGATTCTCTGTGTCGGTGCCTTCGTCGCCGGCCTGGTCGATGCGGTGGTCGGCGGCGGCGGCCTGGTGCTGATCCCGACGCTGTTTTCGGTATTTCCCAATGTCGCGCCGGCCACGCTGCTGGGCACCAACAAGGTGGCCGGCGTCATGGGCACCAGTGCAGCCGCAATCAACTTTGCCCGCAAGGTGCGCATCCATTGGGCGGCGGCAGCGCCTGCCGCGTTGGCGGCATTTGCCTTGTCCTTCACGGGCGCCTACCTGGTCACCCACGTGCCGACCGACATGATGAGGAAGGCGCTGCCTTTTGTGTTGCTGGCCGTAGCGATCTATACCATCAAGAAGAAAGACTTCGGCCAGACGCATGCGCCGTTGTTGTCCGGCGGCAAGGAAAAACTCTATGCAGTGCTGGTCGGTGCCGGGGTAGGATTCTACGACGGCTTGTTCGGGCCCGGTACCGGCAGCTTCTTCGTGTTCCTGTTCGTACGAATCTTTGGCTACGATTTCCTGCGCGCCTCGGCCGTGTCGAAGGTAGTCAATATCGCGACCAATCTGGCCGCCCTGGTCTGGTTCTCGTACAGCGGTCACGTGATCTGGCAATTGGGTCTGCTGATGGCGGTATTCAATATCGGTGGTTCCCTGGTCGGTACCAAGCTGGCGATGAAGCATGGCAGCAGCTTCGTCCGCAAACTTTTCTTGTTTGTGGTGAGCGCGCTGATTTTGAAGACGGGCTACGACGCATTTTTAAAATGAACATCGCATAGCTTCCGGCGATTGTTTCACGTGGAACAATCGTCGGAAAGTATCGAGGCAGTTGAGAAGGGGAGCCAAGGCTTCCCTTTTTGTTTATGCGCTGTTGATCGATTCTTGCCTGGCCTGGTCCAAACTGTTTCACGTGAAACAAAAAACGTGACTAAAACGGAAATAACAGGGGCTGGGTCTGATACCCATCCTAAAAAGACTTTATAATCTCGCCTCTGTTCACCGTCTCCACGAGGCGCATTATGCTATTTCCCACACAATTTGATGTCATCGTCGTCGGCGGCGGTCACGCCGGAACCGAAGCCGCATTGGCGTCCGCCCGCATGGGGCAAACCACATTGCTGTTGACGCACAACATCGAGACCCTCGGTCAGATGTCCTGCAATCCTTCCATCGGCGGCATCGGCAAGGGTCACCTGGTCAAGGAAGTCGACGCCATGGGCGGGGCGATGGCGATTGCGACCGACGAGGCGGGCATCCAATTCCGCATCCTCAATTCTTCCAAAGGCCCGGCTGTGCGCGCCACGCGCGCCCAGGCCGACCGTATCCTGTACAAGCAGGCGATCCGTTCGCGCCTGGAAAACCAGCCGAATCTCTGGCTGTTCCAGCAGGCGGTGGACGATCTGATGGTCGAGGGCGATCGCGTCATCGGCGCCGTGACCCAGGCCGGCATCAAGTTTGCGGGCAGGGCGGTGGTGCTGACCGCGGGTACTTTCCTCGACGGGAAGATCCACGTCGGCCTCAACAATTACTCCGCCGGCCGCGCCGGCGACCCGCCGGCGATCTCCCTGTCGGCGCGTCTGAAAGAACTCAAGCTGCCGCAGGGCCGTCTGAAAACCGGCACGCCGCCGCGCATCGACGGCCGCAGCATCGACTTTTCGGTGCTGGAAGAGCAGCCGGGCGACCTCGATCCCATCCCGGTATTCTCGGTCATGGGCAATGTCGCCATGCATCCGGAGCAGATGCCGTGCTGGATTACCCATACCAACACCCAGACCCACGACATCATTCGCGCCGGCCTGGATCGCAGCCCGATGTACACCGGCGTGATCGAAGGCGTCGGTCCGCGCTATTGCCCGTCGATCGAGGACAAGATCCACCGCTTCTCGGGCAAGGATTCGCACCAGATCTATCTGGAACCGGAAGGCCTGAGCACCAACGAGTTCTATCCCAACGGCATCTCCACCAGCTTGCCGTTCGACGTGCAGCTGGCGCTGGTGCGCTCGATGCGCGGCATGGAAAACGCCCACATCCTGCGTCCGGGTTACGCCATCGAGTACGACTATTTCGATCCGCGCGGCCTCAAGTCCTCGCTGGAAACCCGCCAAATCCAGGGCTTGTTCTTCGCCGGCCAGATCAATGGCACCACCGGTTACGAAGAAGCCGCCGCCCAGGGCATGCTGGCCGGCCTCAATGCCGCGCTGCAGACGCAGGGTCGCGACTCCTGGACGCCGCGCCGCGACGAGGCCTACCTCGGCGTGCTGGTCGACGACCTGATTACCCAGGGCGTGCAAGAGCCTTACCGCATGTTCACCAGCCGCGCCGAATATCGCCTGAGCCTGCGCGAAGACAACGCCGACCTGCGCCTCACCGAAATCGGCCGCCAGCTCGGCTGCGTCGGCGACGCGCAATGGGAAATGTTCGAGAAAAAACGCGAAGCCGTTGCACGTGAAATGGAACGCCTGAAATCCACCTGGGTGAATCCGCGCATCCTCGGCGACGTCGAAGCCGAACGCGTCCTGGGCAAAGCCATCGAGCGCGAATACAACCTGGTCGATCTGCTGCGCCGTCCGAACGTGACCTACGACAGCCTGATGACCCTGACCGGCGCCGACGGTCAGCCGCTCGCGGGACCGGGCGTCGCCGACGATCCGGTGCGCGAACAGATCGAGATCCAGATCAAGTACGCCGGCTACATCGATCGCCAGGCCAAGGAAATCGGCCGCCAGGAACACAATGAAAACCTGAAGTTGCCGGCCGACCTCGACTACATGGACGTCAAAGCCCTGTCGATCGAAGTGCGCCAGAAGCTCAACAAGCACAAGCCGGAAACCCTGGGCCAGGCATCGCGCATTTCCGGCGTGACGCCGGCGGCCCTGTCCTTGCTGCTGGTCCACCTGAAAAAAGGCGGTCTGAAAAATGCCGCCGACTCAACAGATTCCGGCGGCGACTCCGACAACCACAATCAGGCGGCCTGAGCATTTTGAACACGACAAGCACCGACACCAAGCTGGCCGATACCCTGAGCGCCGGCGCCGAAGCCCTCGGCCTGGCGCTCAGCGCCGGGCAGCAACGCAAACTGCTGGCCTACCTCGCCCTGATGGCGAAGTGGAACCGCACCTACAACCTGACCGCCTTGCGCGATCCGGCCCAGATGATGACCCATCATCTGCTCGACTCGCTGGCCGTGGTCAAGGCCTTCGAAGGCGCGACCAATGTGCTGGACGTCGGCGCCGGCGGCGGTTTGCCGGGCATCGTGCTGGCCATCTGGGCGGCCGAGGCGCAGCCGGCGATGCGGATTTCCATGATCGACACGGTGCACAAGAAAACCGCTTTTCTGACGCAAGCCAAGGCGGAGTTGCAATTGGGCAATGTGTCGGTGTATACGGCGCGTGTGGAACAGTTGCAGGTTGAGCAACTGTTCGACGTGATTACTTCGCGCGCCTTTGCGGAACTCAATGACTTCGTCAACTGGTCGAATCATCTGTTGCAGCCCGGCGGTCATTACATCGCCCTCAAGGGCGTGATGCCGCAGGATGAAATTGCCCGTCTCCCCGAGGGATGGAAAGTCGCCCGCACCGAGGCGCTGCAGGTGCCCGGCCTGGATGCCGAACGTCATCTGATCTTCATCGAAAGGTCTTGAATGAATACCCAACTTGCCCGTCGCCTGTTTTCTTCCCTGACGCTGGCCTGCGCCGCTGCCGCGGCATTGCCCGCCGTGGCGCAGGAAGTCGTCACGGTTCCTTCGGTGGACCTCAAACGCTACGTCGGCAAGTGGTATGAAATCGCGCGCTTCCCCAATAGTTTCCAGAAGAAATGCATCGCCAACGCGACCGCCGAATATCGCGTGCGCGCCGACGGCGACATCGACATCATCAACCGCTGCAAGGTAGAGGGCGGCGTGCTCGATCAGGCCGACGGCCTGGCGCACGTCACCGCCGGCAGCAATAATGCCAAGCTGCAGGTGCGCTTTGCCCCGGCATGGCTGGCATGGTTCCCGCTGGTGTGGGGCGACTACTGGATCATCGACCTGGACCCGGATTATTCCATCGCCACCGTCGGTACGCCGTCGCGCGATTATCTGTGGATCCTGTCGCGCAAGCCGGCGCTGTCGACCGCGGAATACGAGGCGGCGGTCAACAACGCCACCAAGCAGGGATTCGATACGTCGAAGCTGGTCAAGACGCCGCAGCAATAATCGCAGTAATCCCGTAACGATCACCATCGCACACGACGACAACGAGGAGACATCATGCAGGCACTGTTTCATACCATCGGCATTACCGACGTCTGGCAACTGGTCGCCGCGACCGTGGTGTTCCTGATGTTGCCGGGACCGGGCACTTTCTGCGTGCTGACGTGTGCGGCCAAGCATGGCTTGCGCGGCGGCTTTGTGGCGATCGCGGGATTGATGCTGGGCGACATCGTGCTGATGTTTCTGGCGGCGATCGGCGTGGCGGCCCTGTTGCATGCGAATCCCCTGCTGTTCAAGGGCATGCAGTACATCGGCGCGGCGTATCTTGCCTATCTCGGCGCGCGCCTGCTGTTCGCGAAGGAAGAGGGCGGGTCATCGGTGGTGCCGTTTTCGAACATGGCGGATTTCCGCCGCGGCTTTTTCGTGACCCTGATGAATCCGAAGGCGATCGTGTTCTACATGGCCTTTTTCCCGCTGTTCATCGATCCGGCAACGCAGCAGGGCGCGGCGACTTTCCTCGCCATGGGCGCGGTAATTTGCACTTGCACCCTGATCTATGGCAGTCTGCTGGTCCTGGTGGGAAATGCCGCGGCAAAACGCCTGGCGCGCAACCGCACCATCGCCACATTGGCGTCGCGCGCGGCAGGTATTTTCCTGATCGGCTTCGGCATCAAGTTAAGTACGAACTGAGAAATCTGAACCTGCATTGCATCAACCCCGAGCACCAACGGAACATTCACTAAAAAGAACCTATGGCTAAAATCTTTTGCGTTGCGAATCAAAAAGGCGGCGTCGGCAAAACCACCACAGCAGTCAATCTCGCCGCCGGTCTGGCGCAGCACAATCAGCGCGTGTTGCTGGCCGACCTCGATCCGCAGGGCAATGCCACCATGGGTTCCGGCATCAACAAGGCCGAGTTGCAAGGATCGATCTACGAAGTGCTGCTCGGCATGTCCGACATCAAGAGCGTGCGCAAGCGTTCCGAAAGCGGCAACTTCGACGTGCTGCCCGCCAACCGCGAACTGGCCGGCGCCGAAGTCGAAATGGTCGAACTCGACAACCGCGAGAAGCGCCTCAAGGACGCCTTCGCCGCCATCGCCGACGACTACGATTTCATCCTCATCGATTGTCCGCCGGCGCTGTCGCTGCTGACGCTGAACGGACTGTGCTCGGCGCACGGCGTGGTGATCCCGATGCAGTGCGAATACTATGCGCTGGAAGGCTTGTCCGACCTCGTCAACACCATCAAGAAAGTGCACGCCAAGCTCAACCCGGATCTCAAGATCATCGGCTTGCTGCGCGTAATGTTCGACCCGCGCATGACGCTGTCGCAACAGGTGTCCGACCAGCTCGAGCAGCACTTCGGCGACAAGGTGTTCAAGACCGTCATCCCGCGCAATGTGCGCCTGGCGGAAGCGCCGTCCTACGGCATGCCGGGCGTGAACTTCGACGCCGCATCGAAGGGCGCGCAGGCCTATATCGCGTTCGGCGCCGAGATGGTCGAGCGCATCAAGACCTTGTGATCGTTATAAACGATATAAATAATTTAAGTAATCAGCACTTCAGAAACAGGTAGGTAAAAGATGGCAACCAAAAAATCAAAGGGCCTCGGCCGCGGTCTCGACGCACTGCTCGGCGGATCTTCCGACATGACCGAAGACGAGCCGGTGGTCGCTGGTTTGCCGTCGGTGATGCCGGTCACGGACCTGCAAGCCGGCAAGTACCAGCCGCGCAGCCGCATGGACGAAGGCGCGCTGAACGAACTGGCCGCCTCGATCAAGGAACAGGGCCTGCTGCAGCCTATCCTGATCCGCGCCATCGGCCAGAAGGACGGCAAGGACATTTACGAAATCATCGCCGGCGAGCGCCGCTTCCGCGCCGCCAAGATCGCCGGCCTGACCGAAGTGCCGGTGCTGGTGAAGAACGTCGACGATCAGACCACCGCCGCCATGGCGCTGATCGAAAACATGCAGCGCGAGGATCTCAATCCGCTGGAAGAAGCGCAGGGCATCCATCGTCTCATCACCGATTTCAATTTCACGCACGAGCAGGCCGCGGTCGCGGTCGGCCGCTCGCGCAGCGCGGTGTCGAACCTGCTGCGTTTGCTGAACCTGGCCAAGCCGGTGCAGACCATGCTGATGGCCGGCGATATCGACATGGGCCACGCGCGCGCCTTGCTGGCCGTCGATTCCGCCACGCAGATCAACCTGGCGAACCAGGTCGTCGCCAAGCGGATGTCGGTGCGCGAAGCCGAAAAGCTGGTGGTGCGCACCACCGCCGAACAAGCGGCATCGAACAAACCACGTGACGGCGGCAAGGAAAAATCGCGCGACATCGCGCGCCTGGAAGAAGAACTGTCCGACATCCTCGCCACGCAAGTGTCGATCAAGACCGGCGCCAAGAACAAGGGTCAGCTCATCATCAGCTTCGCCGGCCTCGACGCACTCGACGGCGTGATTGCGCGCCTGCGCGGAGAAGCGGTCGAGCAGTAAAATAGCCTGATGCGGACCGGCATGGATGCCGGTCGCATGGGAAGAAGGAAGCGCCATGCCTTACCTGCAACTCGACGTCAACGGCACCTACCCGGCAGAGCAAAAGAAGCAGCTCGCCACGCGCATGGCAAAGACTTATGCCGGGATGATGAGCGTCGACATCCGCCGCATCAGCATCGTCGTTCGCGAATGCGGCGACGGCAGCGTCTGGCGCACCGTCGACAGCGGCGAAGTGGAACCGGTCTCGGTGCTGATGTGCGACATCCGCAAAGGCCGCACGCCCGAGTTGCGCATGGAAGTCGCCAAGGCCTTGTGCCGCGATTGCATCGAGGTGCTGGGCCTGCGCGAAGACCGCCTCAACGTCGAATTCACGCAGCACAGCGGCGACGAAATGTACCACCCGACCCTGGGCGGCTACAGTCCCGAATGGTCCGCCGGCGAAGCCGGACCGGACTGATCCTATCCTGACTTGCAGCGCGGTTCTTCAGTCCGGCGCCGCGGTCATCATATTTTCAGTATTCGCTCCACCTGCAGAAAAATTGTCGCGGTACTGCTGCGCGCTGATCCCCAGCCGCCGCCGAAACACCACGCGCATGTGGCCGGCATCGCGGAAGCCGCAGCGGTAAGCCACCGTCTTCAGCGGCGCCGCCGAACGCTCCAGCATCACGCGCGCCGCATCGACGCGCGCGCCCTCGATGAATTCCGCCGGCGTCATGCGTGCATCGCGGGCGAATACGCGCGCGAAATTGCGCGGACTGCTGGCGACCACTTTCGCCAGCACCTCGATGCTGAGCTTGTCCTGCAAATGTTCGCGCACATACTGCTGCACCTGGCCGACCAGCGACATTTCTTCGGCATAGGGCGTGAGGTAGGGGCTGAACTGCGATTGGCCGCCGCTGCGCTGCATGAACACCACCAGCCGCTTGGCGACATTGAGCGCGACTTCCTGTCCCATGTCTTCCGCCAGCAACGCCAGCGACAGGTCGATGCCCGCGGTCACGCCCGCCGATGTCACCAGCCGGCCGTCGCGCAGATAGATGCGATCGGCATCGACTTCGACATCGGGAAAATCACGTGCCAGCGCCGCTGCATCGTTCCAATGCGTCGTCACGCGCTTGCCGCTCAGCAGCCCGGCGCGGGCCAGCAAGAACGCGCCGTTGCAGATCGAGCCATGCCGTCCGGCGCGCCGCGCCGCCTGCACCAGCCACTCGCTCAACGCGGCGTCGCGCGCCTGCTGCGGCAAGGCCGGGCCGCCGGCCACCAGCAGCAGATCGACGGCTTCATTGGTATCGGCTTCGCTGTAATGCCGATGCGGCACGATCTGCATGCCGTTGGAACAGGCGATCGCATCGCGCGTGCTGCCGATCACCTGCAGCTGATAGTGCTGTTGCGGCAGCAGGAAACGATTGGCTTCCGCGAACACGTCGAGCGGACCGGAAACATCCAGCGCCTGAACTCCGGGAAACACCAGCAGGGCGACGGTAGGCATGGCAGCAGACGAGTAGGTGAGGGTGGCGAGGATAGACTGACGCCATCATAGCGCCGTCTTCGTCTGCGGGTAGGCACGCATGTGTCCGTGGCAGAAAAACGCCGCAGGATGGCTGTCAACGCATCCTCGCGGCACTGTCTTTGTTGCGCGCCGCCGCCGATAATTTTCTCCGTCGGGGACGTGCATGGTGTGCGTTCTTTTGCACCCACTTCAGGAGAACTCATGAGCACTTCTGCCGGCACGGCAGCAACAAGCGACGCCGAGCGCGTCGGACCCGCCTTTTCAGTCGACGGCATGCGCGCCGCGCGCAACAAGACGCGTCAGGCGATTCGCGACATCGCCGCGCGGGTGCAGCCCGGCATGGTGGAAGAAGACGCCGTCGCCATGGCGAAGCAAGTTCTGATCGACGCCGGCCTCGCGCTGAGCTGGCATCCGACGCGCGTGCGCTTCGGCCGCAACACCATCAAGCCGATGCGGCAGGCGTCCGAACCCGGCGTGGTGCTGCGGGAGAACGACATCTTCTTCATCGACATCGCGCCGCGCCATGACGCGTGGGAAGGCGACGGCGGCGCTGCCTTCGTTGTCGGCAATCAGGGAGATTACGCACGCTGCGCGCGAGATGCCGAAGCGGTGTTTCACGCTGCACGACGCGCATGGAGCGAGCAGCAATTGAGCGGCGAAGCGCTGTACGTCTTCGCCGAGCAAGAAGCGCGCAAGCGCGGTTGGGAATTGAATTTCGACTTGCCCGGCCATCGCGTGTCGGACTTTCCGCACGCGGCCATCCACACGGGATCGCTGGCGGAATTCGATGGCGTGCCGTCGGCGATGCGCTGGATCCTGGAGATCCATTTGCGCCATCCCGACCATAGCTACGGCGCCTTCTTCGAGGACATGCTGCTGGAAGATGGTGACTACGTCTGATCACCGTGTTCGCTACGCACCATGAGGGATGCGTAGCGAATGGCGTCGTTGAATCAGGCCTCTTCGCCCAGGAAGCCGCCGCTTTGATGCGACCACAGGCGCGCATACAAACCATTGTGCGCCAGCAGTTCCTGATGACTGCCTTGTTCGACGATGCGGCCCTGGTCGAGCACGATCAGCCGGTCCATCGCGGCGATGGTCGACAGGCGGTGGGCGATGGCGACCACGGTCTTGCCTTCCATGAGGCGATACAGGCTTTCCTGGATCGCCGCTTCCACTTCCGAATCGAGCGCGCTGGTGGCTTCGTCCAGCAACAGGATGGGCGCGTCCTTCAACATCACGCGCGCGATCGCGATGCGCTGGCGCTGGCCGCCTGACAGCTTCACGCCGCGTTCGCCGACGTGGGCGTCGTAGCCCCGGCGGCCATGCGCATCGGCCAGGCCGCCGATGAAATCGTGCGCCTCGGCGCGGCGCGCGGCGGCGATCATCTCGTCGTCGCCGGCATCGGGACGACCGTACAGGATGTTGTCGCGCACCGAGCGATGCAGCAGCGAGGTATCCTGCGTCACCATGCCGACTTGCGCGCGCAGGCTATCCTGGGTGACGTGGGCAATGTCCTGGCCGTCGATCAGCACGCGGCCTTGTTCGACATCGTAAAAACGCAGCAGCAGATTGACGATGGTCGACTTGCCCGCGCCGGAGCGTCCGACCAGGCCGATCTTTTCGCCGGGGCGGATGTTCAGGTTCAGCTTGTCGATCACCTGGCGCGCATCCGGGCCGGTGGCGCCGTAAGCGAAGCTGACGTCTTCGAAATGCAGCTCGCCGCGTTTGACCTGCAGCGGTTGCGCGTCCGGCAAGTCCTTCACTTCATGCGCGCGCGACAGCGTGTTGATGCCGTCCTGCACGGTGCCGACGTGTTCGAACAGCGCCGCCATTTCCCACATCACCCAATGGGCGATGCCGTTCAGGCGCAGCGCCATCGCTGTTGCCGCCGCCACCGCCCCGATGCCGACCTGGCCCTGCGTCCACAGCCACAGCGCGACGCCGGCGGTCGACAGGATCAGCACCATGTTGAGCGAGTGATTGACGATTTCGAAGCCGCTGACCAGACGCATCTGGCGATTCACCGTGACCAGGAAATCCTGCATCGCGCTGCGCGCATAGCCCGCCTCGCGGCCGGCATGCGAAAACAGCTTGACGGTGGCGATGTTGGTGTAGGCGTCGGTGATGCGGCCGGTCATCAGCGAACGCGCGTCGGCCTGGTTGCGCGCCACCTTCGACAGGCGCGGCACGAAGTAGCGCAGCGCCGCCACGTACAGCACCAGCCAGCCGAAGAAGGGCAGCAGCATCCACAGGTCGAAGTTGCCCACCACCGCCGCCATCGTGACGAAGTAGATCATCACGAACACCAGGATGTCGCCCATGATCATGCACACGTCGCGCACCGCCAGCGCGGTCTGCATCACCTTGGCGGCGACGCGGCCGGCGAATTCGTCCTGGTAGAAACTCATGCTCTGGTTAAGCATCAGGCGATGGAATTTCCAGCGCAGCATCATCGGGAAGGCGCCCGCCAGCGTCTGGTGCTTGAAGAAAGTCTGCAATGCGATCAGCACCGGACTGCCGATCAGCACCACCGCCAGCCACAGCAGGCTGCTGCGTTCCTGCGCCCACAATTGCGAAGGCTCGATGCGGCTGAGCCAGTCGACGATGCGGCCCATCATCGCAAACAGCAGCGCTTCGAATGCGCCGATGATCGCGGTCATCGCGGTCATGGCGACGATGTAGCGGCGCAGACCCTTGGTGCAGGTCCAGATGAAAGCGGCGAAGCCGCGCGGCGGCGGCTTGGGAATATTGTCGGGGTAGGGGTGAACCAGTTTTTCAAACCATGCGAGCATGCCATCTCCAGAGTGTCGCCATGAGAACGTGCTCACGATCCTGCTGCGAGGCTGTGATCCAGCGTCGGGAACACGTTCCAGGCGCCGAGGTGCGCATGACAACTCATGCGGACAGCACCGGCGCGGCGAAGAACAGAGATTCTAACCCGTTCACCAAAACGGGGCGGCAGCCGGCATGCGCAAGAAAATGGCAGTGAAATCCTTCGACCGAATCCTATTCGGACGCGGTACCGTCACTCGATGATGTCGATGCTCTCGCAAAAGCTGTAACCCTGTCCGTGCTCGGTGCGCAGCGGCAATTTTTCGCCGGTCAGGTTTTGCCAGCGGCGGCGCAGGCGGCTGATCATCTGGTCCAGGCGGCGCTCGTCGTAATCGATCCACTCGACCCCGAAGGCCTTGGCGATCTGCTGGCGATGCACCACTTGTCCCATGTTGCGGGCCAGCAGTTGCAGCAGCAGGATTTCCATCGCGTTGATTTCGTGGAAGCGGCCGTTCGGTGCGTACAGGCGCCGTTCCAGCAGATGCAGGCGCCAGGCGTCCTTGCCCAGGCGGCGCGACACCGATGACACGTAGGCGGACAATTCGCGCAGGCGTACCGGCTTGATGAGGTAGTGATCGGCGCCGCGCTTGAGACCTGCGATCTTGTCGTCGATGCTGCCGCGCGCGGTCAGCATGATGGTGCTGATATGGGGATGGGTGCGCCGCAACTGTTCGGTGACGTCGAAGCCGTCCCCGTCCGGCAGGCCGATGTCGATGATGGCGATGTCGGCGTCGTCGACCTGGCGCAGGAACTCGGCCACATTGCCGGCTTCCGACACGCCATACCCCTCGCTCAGGAGAAAGTCGGCGACCTCGTTGCGCAGGTCGGCCTCATCCTCCAACAGTAGCACCCGAGCCATTTCCGGCCCTCCCCAGTGTAGAAATTTTTGGCGAGTATAGCACCATACCCGTGCGTAGGTCAGAACTCGTCAGAACTTGTCAGGCACGGTTAGTTTCTGTCTGAACTTGTCAGAAAGCCACTGCAAATTTCTATCAAAATTCGATCGCTTACAAATCTTCACAACGAGGGCGACCGTCCATCCTGCCGCAGAGCGAACGCCGGTCGATTTCTTTAAAAACACTCCGGTATCGTCATGCACCGCTCACGTCTTTTCAGCCGTTGGTTCGGCTTCGCCATTGATCGTTTCAGTGCTCGCTCCTCATTCGCCAGCGTGTTGCTGGGCATGAGCGGATTGCTCTGTTCCCTGCCTGCGCTGGCGGCGCTGAACGTCTCCATCACGGTGCCGCAGCCGACCTATCCGCTGACAATCAATCCGGGCGACGCCACCCTGTTTCGCATCAGCCTGATCAACAGCAATCCGAACGCGACGGTGACCAACGTCGCCTTCACCGACACCATGCCGGCCGCGCTGAAGATCGCCGCGGGCGCGGTGGCGTATTCATGCACCGACGGCAGCGGCGCGTCGGTGGCCACGCAAGGCACGTTGACCGCGGTGGCCGGCACCAGCGTCATCAGCCTCTCCGGCGGAGAAGTGCCGATGGCGGTGGCGACCGGCAGCGGCACCAATGGCCAGTGCGTGATCGATGTCCCGGTGACCTCGACTGCGTCCGGCACCGCGCCGGTCAACACGATTCCTATCGGCGCCGTCACCGGCAACGACGATACCGGCGCCGTCGCCAACGGCAGCCAGGCGCAGCAATCGATCAACGTCACCACGCTGAGCGCGCCGACCATCAGCAAGTCGTTCTCGTCGTCGGTGATCGTCAAGGGCGACCAGCCGGTCAAAATGACCATCACGATCAGCAACGCCGGCAATCCCACGGTCAATCTGCCGCTGAATGGCGCCGGCGACTCACCGGCGTTTGCCGTGCGCGACATCCTGCCGGCCGGCCTGGCGGTCGCTCCTGCCCCCAATCTGTCGGCGACGTGTAGCGGCGCAGGTGTTGCACCCAGCTTCAGCGCAGCTCCGGGCGACACCACCCTGACCGCCTTTGGCGGCACCGTGGCCGGCGGCGGCACGTGTACGCTCAGCGTTGACCTGATCGGCACGACCACCAGCGGCGCTTACAACAAGGACGTCGTCAATACCATCCGCCGCAGTCTCGATTTCGGCAATCAGCGGGGCCTGACGCCGCCGAGCGATGCAACAGCGACCTTGTCCATCCGCTCCATCCTGCAGGTCACCAAGCAATTCAACCCGACCACCATCAGCGCCGGTCAAGCGTCGTCGTTGACGATCACGCTGACCAATGCCAGTCCGGTCACGCCGATCACGCTGACAAACTTCACCGACAGTCCGATTGACGGCGTTACGCCGACGGTGGCGACCGGCTTGCGCCTGGTCGCGCCGGCAGCGGCGCCGACCACTACCTGCGGTGGAGCGGTCAGCATCACCGCGGGCAATCTCGGCGTGCAGATGACAGGCGGCAGTATTCCCGCAAACAGCAGTTGCACGATCACGGTCCCGTTCGTGGGTTCGCTGTCGACCGCCGGTACGCCGCAAGCCTTTACCAACACGATCGCTGAAGGCGCGGTGCAGACCAGCGACGCCAGCATCATCAGCCAGGGCGCGACGCACACGGTCACCGTGGTCGACCAACTGCTGGTACAAAAGACTTCGAGCCCGGCCACCGTCGCACCCGGCAACCCGATCCGATACACCATTACCGTCAACAACTACTCGTCGTCGCCGCTGAGCAACGTCAGCGTGCCCGATGCGTTGCCGGCCGGCGTGGTCGGCTTGCCCAGCCCGGCCCCGACATTGACCGCCGCGTGCGGTGCGTTGGCCCATGACATTCCGGCATTGCCGGCCACCAACAATTCGCTGCATTTCACGATTCCTACCGTGCCGGCCGGTAGCGGCCCTTCGGCCGGCACCTGCGCGATCACCTTCTGGGCCATGGCGCCGAAGGGCTCCGCAGTCGGCGCCACGCTGATCAACAATATCCCGGCGCATAGCGTTGGTTCAGGCGGCATCTTCAACTCGAACGTCAGCGCCGTCACCACCTCGATCGACCCGACCGTGACCATCGGCAAGGTGTTCAATCCGGCCAGCGCGTTTGAAGGCACGGTCTCGGTGCTGACGCTGACGCTCACGAATATCTCCGCACAACCGGTCACGGCAGCGGCCTTCACGGATACGCTGCCGATCAGTTCGGACACCCATCAGCAACTCGTGGTTGCCAATCCGGCCGACGTCTCGACCAGTTGTGCCGGCGGCGTCGTCACCGCGGTTCCGGGCGCAAGCACCGTCAGCCTGAGTGGCGGCACGATCCCGGCGCGCGCGGGCAGCGGCCTGGGAGCCAACGGCACCTGCCAGGTACAGGTAAAGGTCATCGGCGGAGCCGGCAACTATCTCAATGTGCTTCCGATCGGCGCGCTGACCGGCACCCAGCAATTCCCGGACAACAGTACGCCGACCGCCGTCAGCAATGGGACACCGTTCAGCGCCAGCATGGTCTATTCCTCGGCGCTGCAGGCTTCGAAATCGTTTTCACCGACGACCATCGCTGCGGGTGGCAAGTCGACCGTGCGCCTGCATTTCGCCAATATCGGAACCGGCACGCTCAATAACGTCAGCACGACCGATCCTCTGCCGGCCAACATGTCCGTGGCCTCGCCATCGAATGCGTACAGTACTTGCGCCGGATCACCCGTGATTACAGCGACACCGGCCGCCGCGAGCGCGGCGGTAAGCGGCATCATTTTGCCGTCGAGCGGCCAGTGCGACGTATTGTTCGACGTCACCGGCAGCGGCGGAGCCGGCTGGACCAACACCATTCCCGTGGGCGGCGTCAGCGCCACTGGCGGCGTGATCAACACTACGCCGATCAGCGCAACGCTGAACAACAGTTCCGCCGGCGCAGTATCGGTCAGCGTCAGCGCCGTCTCGGCGACGACTGCAACCTCGAGCCTGTCGCCGGGGGAACCGGCCGTGCTGACCATCATCATCCGCAATGACGCCTCGCTCGCACTGAGCGATCTCAAGCTGACCAATTACTTCACCGTCGACGGCCTCGCGAGCGGAGCGCTCAACGGCATCCAGCTGGCGTCGTCGCCGAATCTGGCGACCACCTGCCAGGGCGGCCTGGTGACGGCCAACGCAGCAGGTACAGCCCTTACGCTGTCGAACGCCAATCTCGCCGGGGGCGCAGGCACCACCTGCACCGTGACCGCCAACGTGACGTTAATCACCACCGGCACCGTGCAGGACCGCATCCCGGTCGGCGCGATCAGCAACAGCCAGGGCGTGAGCAACACCACGGCCGCGGTCACCAGCTTGTCTTCGAGCGGCAACGTCGGCGTCAGCAAAAGCTTCACGCCGGCCGTCGTCAAGCCAGGCGACCGTAGCCGCCTGCGCCTGACGCTGGTCAATGCCGGCGCCGTGCCGCTGACCAATATCATCGCCAACGACAATCTGCCGGCCGGCATGCTTGTGCCGGCCAGCGCCAATCCGACTACCAATTGCACGGGGGCCACCATCAGCGCGCCGACGGCAGGCAAGGTCACCATCACCGGCGGCTTGCCGGCCGCGGTCGGCGGCGCCACGGTCAGTTGCTACGGTGAAATCGACGTGCAGGCCGCCGTCGCCGGCGCTTACCAGAACGTGATCGCCGTCGGCGACGTCACCGGCACCAGCGGCGGTCCGGTGCAGAACGGCGTGCCGGCCAAGGCGACGCTGCAAGTCAAGAATCCGGTGACCATCGCCAAGGCCTTCTCGCCGGCGCAGACCTCGCCGGGCGTGTCGTCCACCGCCACCATTACGCTGTCCAACAGCAACGCGACCGCGTTGACGGCAGCTTCGTTCACCGATGTGCTGCCGGCCAACGTGGTCGTGGCGCAAACGCCGAACGCCTCCACCACCTGCGCCGGCGGCTTCGTCACGGCGCCGGTGTCGGCGACCGCGGTAACGCTGAGCGGCGCCACGATTCCGGCCAACGGTTCGTGCCTGGTCAAGGTCGACGTGCTGAGCAACATCGCCGGCATCTACGTCAACACCATCCCGGCAGGCGGCCTCAACACCGCCGAAGGCGTCACCAACGAATTGCCGGCCAACGCCACGCTGACGCTGCTTGACCCGCCATCGGTCAACAAGCAGTTCAGTCCGGTATCGATCGCCGCCAACGCCAAGTCGACGCTGACCATCGTGCTGGGCAACACCAACGCAACCGCGGCGACATTGAGCGCCGACCTGGTCGACACCTTGCCGACCTCGCCCGGCAACATCGTCGTCGCCACGCCGAACGGTCTCGGCGGCACCTGCACCACGGCGCGCGTCACCGCCGTCGCGGGCAGCGGCACGGTCTCCTATAGCAACGGCTCGACCATCCCGGCCGGCGGTTGCACCATCATCGTGGATGTCACCGGCGCGGTGACCGGCACGTACAACAATTTCATCCCGGTCGGCGGCCTCAAGACCAATGCCGGCAACAACGTGCAGCCGGCTACCGCCAACCTTGTGATCAGTCCGCTCGGCTTCATTTCCGGCAAGGTGTTCAAGGACAACAACGTTACGCCTAACGGTACGTTCGAGATCGGCACCGACACCGGCATTGCGAATGTCGGCCTGACATTGACAGGCACCAGCTACGGCGCCGACGGCGTGCCGGGCGGCGGCGACGATGTCGCGGTCAGCCTGGTCACCGTCAGCGACGCGCTCGGCAACTACGCCTTCACCGGTCTCGCGCCGGGCAGCTATACGGTCACGGAAACCGCCCAGCCGGCCGGCACCGCCAACGGCATTACCACCGCGGGCCCGATTTCGGGCGCCGGCGGCGGCACGCCGGGCAGCGCAACGCCGGTGGCGACCACGCCCAGCCGTATCTCCAACATCGTCCTGCTGAAGGACGGCAGCGGCCAGGTGTCGGTCTCGCCGAACAACAATTTTGCGGAAGTCGTTCCATCGTCGATCAGCGGCATCGTCTTCCTCGACCAGAACAACAATGGCGTGAAGGAGCTGGCCGACACCGCACTGACCGGCGTCACCATCGAACTGCAGAACGGCGCGGGCACCGTCATCGCGACCACCACTACCGATGCCGCGGGCGCTTACAGCTTCGCCAACCTGGCGCCGGGCACCTACTCGGTGCGCGAGCCGACGCAACCGGCCGACACCGCCAACGGCCTGACCATTGCCGGCACCGTCGGCAACGGCGGCACCGCGGGCACCGCCACGGGTCCGACCACGACGCCGAGCCGCATCGTCGGCATCGTCCTGCCGCCCGCCACCAACAGCGTCGCCAACAACTTCGCTGAAGTGCCGAGCGGTCGCCAGGTGTCGGGGCGCGTCTTCGCCGACGCCGATAACGACGGCCTGTTCAACAACACCGACACCGGCCTGGCCGGCGTGCGCATCGACCTGAGCGGCACCGACATCAACGGCAGCGCCGTGACGCGCACCACCACCACCGGCGCCGACGGCCGCTACACGTTCAGCGGCCTGACGGAAGGCACGTACACCGTGACCGAACCGACCCAGCCTGCGCGCACCGCCAACGGCATCACTACGGCCGGCTCGACCGGCGGCGCCGCGACCGCGGTCGGCACGACGCCGTCAGTCATCAGCAACATCAGCCTGACCGGCACCAACACCATTTCCATCGACAACAATTTCGGTGAAATCCCGATCCTGGTCGGCGTCGTGTCCGGCAAGGTGTATGTCGACGCCAACGGCAACGGCGTGGTCGATGCGGGCGAGACCGGCATCGCCGGCGTGGTCGTCAAGCTGACCGGCACCGACAACCTCGGCGCGACGGTCAACCTGAGCACCACCACCGCCGCCGACGGCAGCTACAGCTTCACCAACCTGCAACCGAGCAACGGCAGCGGCTACACCATCACCGAAGTGCAGCCGGCGCTGTATGCCGACGGCCGCACCACCGTCCAGGCCGGCAATCCGGGCGTGCCGGCGTCGACCAAGCCGGTGCTGTCGAACAACGCCGACGTCATCCGCAACGTCAACGTGATCGCCGGCGACGTGCTGCCGAACTACAACTTCGGCGAAGGCGGTGCGCTGACCTTGCGTCCGCCCATCGTCAACGGTTACGTGTTCCTCGACCGCGACCACACCCGTCAGCGTCCGGACGACGGATCAGCTTCCGGCGTGGGCGGCTGGACCGTGCAACTGACGCAGGGCGGCGTGCCGATCTGCACCACCACCACCGACGGCAACGGCTTCTACCAGTTCGACAACCTGCATTGCCCCGGCTATGAAGTCAGCGGCCTGCCGACCGGCGCCGGCTTTGCGATTTCATTCTCGAAGGAAGGCAATGTGCTGCCGCAGACCCCGACTTCGGGCGGCGGCCGCGGCGTCACCGCCAGCGGCGGCAAGATCACCGGCATCACCTTGGCGGCGCTCGATGAAGTGGTCGAGCAGAACCTGCCGCTGGATCCGTCCGGCGTGGTCTACGACTCGCTGACGCGCAAGCCGATCACCGGCGCGCAAGTCACCATCAGCGGTCCGGCCGGCTTCGTGCCCTCCACGCATCTGGTGGGCGGCGCGGCGACGCAGATCACCAGCAGCGACGGCTTCTACCAGTTCCTGTTGCAGAACGCGTTCCCGAGCGGCGTCTACACGCTGACCGTCAGCGCGCCAAGCTACCTGCCGGCGCCGTCGACCAACCTGCCGGCCTGCGTCGGCACCGCCAACATCGGCGCCGTGCCCAACCCGGCGCTGGTGCAGGCCAGCAACACCGCACCGGCGGTGTCGGTGCCGGCGGCCAATCCGACCGCTTGCGTGGGCATCGTGCCGGGCGGCGCGACGACGTCGCAGTATTACTTCAGCTTCTTCATCACCAACGGCGTGTCGGCGGACATCCTCAACAATCATATTCCGCTCGACCCGGCCAGCAATGACCTGATCTACGTGACCAAGACCTCGCCGATGGTGAATGTGGCGCGTGGCGACCTGGTGCCTTACACCATCACGGCCACCAACAAGCAGGCGTATTCGATTCCGTCGACCAGCGTGCGCGACCAGATTCCGCCGGGCTTCAAGTACCGCACCGGCAGCGCGTCGCTCAACGGCGTCGCGGTCGAGCCGGTGGTCAGCGGTCGCCTGCTGACCTGGCCCAACCAGAACTTCGCACCGAAGGAGAAGAAGACTTACCGCCTGATCCTGACCGTCGGTTCCGGCGTCGGCGACGGCACCTACACCAACCAGGCGTGGGTCACCGGCCCAACCAATTCGGTGCTGTCCAATGTCGGCCAGGCCTCGGTGCGCATCGTGCCGGACCCGACCTTCGATTGCCCGGACATCATCGGCAAGGTGTTCGACGACCAGAACGCCAACGGCTACCAGGACCAGGGCGAACCGGGCATTCCGGCGGTGCGCGTGGTGACGCCGCGCGGCCTGCTGGTGATGACCGACGCGGAGGGACGTTTCCACGTGCCGTGCCCGGACATCCCGAACGAAGACCGCGGCTCCAACTTCGTCATGAAGCTCGACGTGCGCACGCTGCCGACCGGCTATCGCCTGACCACGGAAAACCCGCGCGACGTGCGCATCACGCGTGGCAAGGTCACCAAGCTCAACTTCGGCGCCACCATCCACCGCGTGATCCGCATGGAACTCAGCGACGCCGCCTTCGAAGCCGGCAGCCTCAGGTTGCAACCGCAATGGCAGAAGCAACTGGACGCCTTGCCGCAGCAACTCAAGGCGCGGCCGTCGGTGGTCCGTCTGGCCTACCAGCCGGGCACCGACGCCGAGCTGGCCGGCAAGCGCGTCGAGGCCGTCCGCAAGCAGATCCAGGATCGCTGGCGCGCGCTGAAGGGGGAATACACGCTCAATATCGAAACAGAGGACGCACAATGAAAACAAGACGTCAGCCCAAGTCCGGCGCGCCGCTGCGCGCGCGGAAACTGGCCGTCGTGCTGAGCGCGCTGGGCCTGGTCTGCCTGCCCATCCGCGCACAGGAATCCGCAGTCAGAGCAGATCAGGTGCAGGAAGACGGGTCACAGATCAACTCCCATATTCGTGGAAAAATGATCGACCGCAGCCGCACCACCGAGCAACCGGTCGAGCCCAACACCGAGTACCAGTCCAGCGCTTTCGACGGCTTGTCGCCATCGGCGCTGACCGACGGCGAACGCCGCGTGATGCTGGAAACCGTTCCACCCGACGGCGCCGCCCAGAATCAGGTCACGCTGCAAGACGAAGCCAAGGGCAGCCTGTTTGCTTCAGGCCGGGCGGTCCTGCTGCCGCCTACCGTCGAGGTGCTCAATCGCCTGATGCGCACGCTCGAAGGCAAGCGCGACATCCGCATCGAGATCGTCGGCCATACCGACAACCAGCGTATCGCACCCGCCTTGCGGCCGACCTTCGCCGACAACCAGGCGTTGTCGCAGGCGCGTGCGCTGGCGGTGGCGTCGTACCTGAAACAGAACCTGCACCTGCCGCCGGAAGCATTCTCCGTCAGCGGCAAGGGCGAGTCGCAACCGGTCGCCAGCAACGCCAATCCGGCCGGCATGGCGCAGAACCGCCGCGTCGAAATCCGCGTCTGGTACACCGAAGCGCCGGCCATGGTGACGCGCGAAAAGCTGGTGGAGAACAACGCTTGTGCGGCCAATCCGCAAGCCGTGGATTCCCTGCCGTTCTCGATCACCGTCGACGGCCAGCCGGTCGACGTCGACAAGCAGGCGCAGGAAGCCGATCGCCAGCGCTGCGTCGACGTGGGCTTGGAGAAGGCCGACATCCAGATCAAGTTCGATCCGCTCAACGTGGCGCCGGCGCTCAATGTCTGGGCGTTGCCGAGCACGGCGGTGCGCAGCAGGCCGGTCGTATTCGGCACCTATACCAACTATGCCTGGTGGATCAAGCGCGCCGAGTTGCGTGTGTTCGCCAAGGGACAGAACGCGCAGGAAACGCCGCTCGCCGTGGTGCCGTTCGCGGCCGGCGACGCCGTGCAATGGCAGGCGCCCGACAATGCGCCGTCGGAATTGGCCTACCTGATCCGCGTGACCGACGGCGACGGCAATTTCGACGAGACGCTGCTCAAGCCGCTGCGCCTGTTCGATCGCGCCGATCCGCTGGCCGGGTTGGTTGACGCGGCGCGCCTTGAGCGCGAGCGCCTGTCCGGCTGGGGCGAATCGAGCCTGCACCTGAAGAACATTCCGGCGCGCGGCGGCTCCGTCACCATCAGCGGCGAACATGTCAACGCCGGCGACAGCGTCAGCGCGATGGGCATGCAGGTGCCGGTCGACGAGAAGGGCAAGTTCGTGCTGCGCCAGATCCTGCCGCCGGGACCGCATCAGGTCGACGTGTCCGTGAAGAATGCGGAAGGCAAGGGCGCGACCTTCCGCCGCAACCTGTCGATCGCCGACAAGGACTGGTTCTATTTCGTGGTGGGCGACCTGACCATGGGGCGCGACCGCACTTCGGGGCCGGCGCAACTGGTCACTACCGATACCTCGCACTACAACAACGAAACCTGGATCGACGGCCGCGGCGCGTTCTACCTGAAGGGCAAGGTCAAGGGCGACTATCTGCTGACCGCCAGCGCCGATACGCGCGAGCAGCCGCTGCGCGACCTGTTCAGCAACTTCCAGACCAAGGATCCGAACTACCTGCTGCGCCGCATCGATCCCGACCGCTACTATCCGGTCTACGGCGACGACAGCACCATCACCGACGACGCGCCGACCCAGGGCAAGTTCTACGTCAAGCTGGAGAAAGACAGCTCCTATGTCATGTGGGGTAATTTCCAGACCGCATGGACCGGCACCGAGCTGACGCAATACAGCCGCGGCCTGTACGGCGCGAACCTGTTGTGGAACGACAAGGAGACGACCAAATACGGCGAGAAACGCACCACCGTCAACGCCTTCGTGGCCGATCCCGGGACCTTGCAGTCGCGGGAGGAATTCCGCGGCACCGGCGGTTCGCTGTACTACCTGCACCACCTCGACCTGACCGAAGGTTCGGAGCGACTGTGGGTGGAAGTGCGCGACAAGGATTCCGGCCTGGTGATCCAGCGCACGCCGCTGTCCCCGGCGCAGGACTACGACATCAACTACCTGCAGGGTCGCCTGACCTTGCGCGCGCCGCTGCCGTCGACGGCCGACGGCAGCACGCTGGTGCAGACCTCGGCGGCCAGCGGCAATCCGGTCTACCTGGTCACGACTTATGAATACGTGCCCGGTCTCAGCGAGATCAGCGCCAGCGCCTTCGGTTTGCGCGCCAGCCACTGGTTCAGCGACAACCTGCGCGTGGGCACCACCATCTATCGCCAGGGTGAAAACGACAACCAGCAGAACCTGCGCGGCGTCGACGCCACCTTCCGCTACAAGCCCGGCACCTGGGTCAAGGGCGAACTGGCACGCTCGAGCGGCATCGGCAGCGAAAGCCTGAGTTCGCTGACCGGCGGCTACGACTTCACGGCGAACAAGCGCAGCGGCGACGGCGCCACCGCGCGCCGTCTCGACACCGCGATCGACCTGGCCGACGTCAGCGAATTCCAGGGCAAGCTGTCGGCCTACTGGCAGGAGCGCGATCCCAACTTTTCCGGCCCGGGCGCCAGCCTGCCGAGCGGCGAGGGCTTGTCGCAGAAGGGCATCGCCGCCACCGTGCCGGTCGGCGACCGCACCGAAGTCAGCACCAAGCTCGACTCTCGCGACTCGACCAACAGCACCGCCAGCCAGAGCGCCAGCTCGGCGGAAGCGGCGGTGCGCCACAAGATCGACGCCGAGTGGGGCGTGTCGGCCGGCGTGCGCCACGACCAGCGCTCGGGCATCAACCAGTTCGGCGTGCTGACCAACGCCAGTCCACTCCTGAGCCAGAACGGCAGCCGCAACGACGTGATCTTCCGCGTCGACTACCGGCCGCTGGAAGAGGGCGAGGCGGAGAAGGCTGCCGCCCTGGAAGCGGAAGCCCAGAAAGGAAACGGCAACAGTGACAGCAAGCTGGTCGCCGCCGTTCCGGGCACCGCGCTGGGCACGGCGCCCTCGGCCAACGGCGGCGCCTTGCTCGCCACCGGCCAGAACGGACCGGCATCCTCGATCGTGCCGACCACCGGCATGTCCGGCGGCGTCGACGTCAAAGCCACGCGCGACGCCACCTCGGCCGTCGGCGTGGCGGCGGCGCGCGTGCCGGGCCTCAAGTACAAGTCGTGGGACAGCTATGCCTTCGTGCAGGGCACGGTCAGCCGCAGCGGCGACCGCAGCGACAACGACCGCGCCGGCGTGGGCGGCAGCTGGGCCGTCAACGACAAGCTGCGCCTCGGTGCGGAAGCCTCGGGCGGTGACGGCGGAGCAGGGGGCCGCGTCTCGGCCGATTATCAGGTCGACGACCGCAGCACGGTCTACCTGACCTACACCATGGAAACCGAAAGCGCCGACAGCAACTACGCCGGCCGCCAGGCGACCCTGACCTCGGGCACGCATTACCGCTACAGCGACCAGATCGGCCTGTTCGGCGAAACGCGCTGGAGCGACGGCGCCGCCGGGCCCAAGAGCCTGACCCATGCCTTCGGCGTCGACTTCGCGCCGAACCCGCGCTGGACGCTGGGCGGCAAGTACGAAACCGGCACGCTGTCCGACCCGCTGTCGGGCGATCTCAAGCGCGACGCCGTCGGCTTGTCGGCGGCATACAAGTACAACGACCTGAAGTATTCCGGCGCCATCGAATACCGCATGGATCGCGGCACCACGCTGGGTGTCGTCAACGGCAGCTGCATCACCAACGACGCCGGCGGCAACTGCGGCGGCACTGCGGTCAACAACAACCGCCGCACCTGGTTGTGGAAGAACTCGGCGCAGTACCAGCTCAGCCCGGCCTGGCGCCTGCTCGGCAAATTCAATCTGTCGCGCAGCTCCAATACGCAGGGCGCGTTCTATGACGGCGACTACACCGAAGTCGTCACGGGCGCGGCCTATCGTCCGGTCGACAACGACCGCTGGAACACCTTGTTCAAGTACACCTACTTCTACAACATGCCGTCCGCCGGCCAGGTCGACAGCACCGGCCTGAACGCGGCCGGCACCTCGACCGGCAGCGCGCTCGACTACACGCAGAAGAGCCACGTGTTCAACATCGACACCACCTACGACGTCTTGCCGTGGCTGTCGGTGGGCGTCAAATACGGCATGCGCCTGGGCCAGTTGCGCATGTCCAAGACCCAGGGCGACTGGTTCTCCAGCCGCGCCGACCTGGTGGTGCTGCGCGCCGACCTGCACCTGGTCAAGGAGTGGGATGCGCTGATCGAGACGCGTCGCCTGCGCGCGCAGGATGCAGGCGATGCGCGTTCGGGTTACCTGGTGGGGCTGTATCGCCATGTGACCGAACACGTGAAGATGGGTGTGGGCTACAATTTCACCAATTTTTCGGATGACCTGACCGATTTGTCGTATCGCAGCAGGGGCTGGTTCCTGAACGCGCTGGCGACTTTCTGACCGGTAATCATCCGGACGCCATGGCGGCACGCCAGCCTTCGTTGTGAAGGACGGCGTGCCGCTTTCTTATTGCCAACCTGAACCCATGCCGGCTGCCTTGCGCTCGCTGTTGTCGTTGTCATTGTCGTTGTTGATGTGGACATTGCTGACCGCAGGCGTCGCCTCGGCGCAAGTGCTCTCGCTCGACCACGGCAGGGAAGACCTGCAAGGCTACGTTTCGGTGCTGATCGACGCCGGCAAGTCGCTCAAATTCCGCGACGTTTCGGATCCCGTCCAGCGCCCGCGCTTCATCCATCTCGACAGCGACCTCAACGCCGGCCTGCTGGACGCCACCGTATGGCTGCGCTTCGAAGTCCGGCGTGCGCCCGGACGCGACCGGGAATGGTGGCTGGAAGTGCAGCCCAACACCATCGAGCACGCGGTGCTGTACATCCCCGATTTCGACGGCAGCTACAGCTCGCGCGTCTCCGGCAGCACCGCGCCGTTTGCGCAGCGCGACCTGCGCTATCGCAATCCGGTGTTCAAGCTGCAGGTGTGGGGCACGCGGCCGCAGGTGTTCTACCTCAAGATCAAGACGCGCGGCGCCGTGGCGCCGCGCCTGACCTTGTGGCAGCCGGCCGCCTTCCTCGAAGCGGTCGGGCGCGAGCAACTGGCCTTCGGTCTCTACCTCGGCGCCTACGCCATGCTGGTGCTGGCCAGCTTCTGGTTCGAGCTGGCCCTGCGCGACGGCGTCTACCGCAGCTTCGGCGTCTGTCTGCTGACCTGCATGCTGCTGATGCTGGGCGACACCGGCCTGCTGTCGCAGTACGTGTTCCCGGAGCAGCCGCATCTTGCGCGCACGGCGTTCGGGTTGGTGATCGCGTTCAGCCTGTATGCCTGCGTCGATTTCCTGCTCCGCTTCCTCGGCATGCCCCGCCGCTATCCGCGCCTGACGCGCTGGTACGCCGGTGCCGCCGCGTTGCTGTCGGCGTTGGCCGCCGCCGGAGTGCTGATCTTCGGTTACGCGGAAACCGTGCGCGTGCTGTCGGTGGCGTTGACCTTCTGCATCGCGCCGGTCGCCTTCGCGTTATTGGTCAAGCCCGCGCTCGACAGCACCCAGGAGATCCGCTACGCGCTATTGGTCACCGGCGTGCTGATGTTCCTGAGCCTGATGGTGCAGTTCCTGCTGCGGCTCGGTTATATCGAGCGCAACTGGGTCAGCGAGTATTCGGTGTTCATCGCCTCGCTGCTGTTTTTCCTGATCGTGTATTACGCCATGAGTCGCCGCTATTCAGCCTTGCGCGCGGCCAAACAGGCGGCGCAAAGGAAACTGCTGGAAGTCTCGCAACAGACCGAGCTGCATCTGGAGCAGCAGGTAACCATGCGCACCGAGGATCTGCAGCGCGCCATGGCGACGGTGGAGCGGGCGCTGGAACAGGAGCGGGCCGCCTACGCAGAACAGCGCCAGTTCATCGCCACCGTGTCGCACGAACTGCGCACGCCGCTGGCGGTGATCGACGCCACCGCGCAGAATCTTGAACGCGACATCGGACCGGCTCCCGGCAAGGCGCTGGCGCGGCTGGAAAAAATCCGCCAGGCCTCGGAGCGCTTGTCGTCGCTGTTCGACACTTACCTGAGCAACAACCGTCTTGATGTATTGTCGCAAGGACCCATGCCGACCGACACTTGCCTGCAGCCGCTGCTGGAAGATGCCATTGCAGCGGCGCAGCCGCTCGGCGATCGCCATACGTTCATCCTGGAAAAAGAGGGCATGCCGCCCGGCATCTGGTCCGATCCCGATCTGCTGCGGCTGGTGTTGCGCACGCTGGCCGACAACGCGGTCAAATACACGCCGCCCGGCACCACGGTGCGCCTGCGCGCGGCGACGCTGGCGGATGGCTGGCACATCGACATTTCGGACGACGGTCCGGGCATTCCGGAGGATGAACGCGGGCGGATTTTCGAGCGCTATTTCCGTGGCCGCTCATCAAGCGGCAACGCCGGCAGCGGCCTCGGCCTGGCGCTCGCGAGACAGCTGGTGGAAACCCTGGGCGGCACCCTCAGGCTCGATACGGAAAGCCCCCGGGGCGCGACCTTCCGCATCTGGCTGCCGGGCAAGCCGGCAGCCGGTGCCGCCAACGAGCGCCGCGGATCATAGCGTCACTGCAAGCTTACCGACACCGACAGGCGGTAGCCGATGCCGTGGTCGGTGTGCAGCGGCAGTTCGCTGCCGCTGGCCTTGTTCCAGCGACGCCGCAGACGGCTGACCAATTGATCCAGGCGGCGGTCGTCATAGTCCAGCCAGTTGAAGCCGAAGGCGGTGGCGATGGTCCTGCGCGTCACGGTGGAGCGTTGCGATTGCGACTGGTTGATCAATAATTCCATCAACTGCATTTCCTGGGTGTTGAGTTTTTCCTGGTGGCCGTCGGGCGAGCACAGCTGGCGCTTGACGCGGTCCAATCGCCAGCCTTCGGCGCCGAAACGGCGCACCATCGGCGCCATGTAGGCCGACAGCATGTCGGGCCCGATCGGCTTGGTCAGGTACTGATCGGCGTATTCGCGCAGGCCGCGGATTTTTTCGTCGAGGTCGCCGCGTTCGGACAAAATCACCACGCCCGCCTGCGGCCGTGCGTCATGCAGGCATTGCGCCGCCTTGTAACCGGCGCCGTCGGGCAGGTCGATGTCGATCATGGCGATATCGGCGCGCGGGATGTAGGGGATGAAATCTTCCACGCTGTCGGCTTCGAACACGCGATGGCCGTCCCTGATCAATGCCGAGCTGAATTCGCGTCGCCCCGCCGCCGTTCTTTCCAGTACCAGAATATTCGCCATACGCCCGCCTCGCCTGTGAATTTTTGATGTTGTACGCGCCGGTATTCGTTGGTGGAAATGTGATCGATCCGGCAATGCGCGAATTATGGAGAGGGTGGTTCCGCGAGGGAAGATGCCGCAAGGAATCGTTAACAATTGTTGACAAAATATGCAGCGAAAAACGATGTTTCGGCGAGATATTTTTCCGCATGGAAACCTTGGCGGGGTGCAGCATCCAAGCCGGCGCTTTCCAGTATCATGTCGGTTTTCCGGAAGGAAGATTTCCTCCCGGCATCCGAATTCCAACCGCAGCACTCCATCGTACGACACGAGCATTCCATGAGAATCGCCATACTGGAAGACGACCCGGCCGAGGCCGCGCTGGTGCAGCACATCCTGACGGGCGCGGGACATGCCTGCACGCTGTTCGGCGCCGGCGCGCAGCTCATCGATGCGCTCGGCAGCCAGCGCTTCGACCTGCTGGTGCTGGACTGGATGCTGCCCGACATGACCGGACACGACGTCGTCAACTGGGTGCGCAGCCATCTGAGCGCGCAGGTGCTGGTCTTGTTTCTGAGCAATCGCGCGCTGGAAGAAAACATCGTGCTGGCGTTGATGGCCGGTGGCGACGACTACATGGTCAAGCCGGCGCGCCGTGCCGAATTGCTGGCGCGCGTGCATGCCCTGGCGCGGCGTCTGCCGGCGCCGCAAGCGGAGTCGAATGTCAGCGTGCCAAGCGCCGACGACAGCATCGAAGTCGGCGCCTACCGTTTCAATCGCATCCTCAAGCAAGCCTCTTTGCGCGGCCGCCCGGTCGAACTCAAGCCCAAGGAATTCGACATCGCCTATGCGTTGTTCCGCAATCTCGGCGGCATCGTCTCGCGCGAACAACTGACTGAAGAAGTGTGGGGCCGCGATCTCGTCATGACTTCGCGCACGCTCGACACGCACATCTCCAACGTGCGCAGCAAGCTGGCGCTGAAGCCGGAAAACCAGGTCAAGCTGACCACCATCTACACGCTCGGTTATCGGCTCGACAGTCTCGACGCCGCCGCAGCGGCGTAAGCGCCGCCCCTTCGCATTATTCCGGTGCGCAGGGCAGGCGCATGATGAAGCAGGCGCCGCCATTGAGGTTGCTCGCGCCGACGCTGCCGCCGTGGTGTTCCACCACCGTCTTGACGAAAGTCAGTCCGAGTCCGGCGCCGGGCTGGGTGCTGCCGGTCGCGCGATAGAAGGGCGTGAACAGTTGCGCCAGGTCGGCGTCGCTCAGGCCCGGGCCGCTGTCGTGGATGGAGCAGACCAACTGCGGCGGCTGCGCGTCGTGGTCGATGGCCAGGCGGCATTCCACCAGCGCTTCGCGCGGACCGTACTTGATCGCATTCGACAGCAGGTTGCACAAGGCGCGCACCAGCATCGCCCGGTCGCCGCGGACCCAGTACGCATCGCCGTCGGCGGCAATCGTTTCGAGGCGTACCTGGCGCTCGTTGGCCAGCGCCCACATTTCATCGGCGGCGTCGGCCAGCAGGGAACGGAAATCGAGTTCTTCCGGCTGGTAGCTGCGCGATTCGGCACGCGCCAGCAGGATGAATTCATCGGCCAGCGACAGCGTGACGTGGACCGATTTTTCTATACGGCGGAACAGGGTTTCCTGATCGAGCGCGACCTGGCCGCTGCGTTGCAATTCCAGTGTCGCCAGGATCGCCGATTGCGGCGCGCGCATGTCGTGCGAAATGAAGTTGAGGCTTTCATCGCGCAGGCGCAGCGTCGCGCGCAGCGCGGTCACGTCGGCCAGCGAGATGATCCAGCCGAGCATGTCGCCGTTTGACTGGCGCGACGGCGTGCTGCGGATCATGAACATGCGCTGCTGGGGATCGATGGCTTCGATGCCGTCTCCCGACGAAGCAGGCGCGGTCAGCAAATCCCGCCACAGCGCATCTTCCAGCGTAGCGGCGGTGGCATGGAACGGCGCCAGCAGCAGTTGCACGTCCTGGCCGCGCGCCGGTGCGATGCCGAGGCTCATGAACAATTCCAGCGCCTTGCGGTTGTACAGCATCACCACGCCGTTGCAGTCGATCACCACGTTGGCGTCCGGCATGCTGTCGAGGTTGTCGCTGACGAACTGATGCAGGTCGAGCATGCGCCGCGTGGCCGTGCGCGCAGCGTCGATGCGTCGTTCGAAAAAGTCCCACAGGCGATGCTCGCCGGAGCGGGCCGGCGTTGCAGAAAACGGCGCGGAAGTAGCCAGCCGGCCGGTTTCTTCATCGAGGTAACGCAACGCGACCTCGAGGCGGCGCCAGCTCCACAGCGGATAGATCAGCCACAGCAACAGCAGTGCCGCCGACGGCGCCAGCCAGACGTCGTATTGCAGCAGGATCGCGCACAGGCCGCCGACCAGCACCGTCAGCACGGCCGTGAGCGCCAGTGCATAGCGCGGCGACAGATATATGAAACCGATCAGCACCAGCAGCGCCGGCAACGCCGCGAAGGCGATGCGTGCGACATGGGGCGCGGCCGAAATCGAGCGACCGTCCTGCAGCGCCGCCAGCATGTTGGCATGCAGTTCGATGCCCGACATCAGTCCCTGGCGGCTGGCTTGCGGCGCGGGAAAGACGTCGCCCAGGCCGGAAGCGGCTGCGCCCACCAGCACGTATTTGTCGCGGAAGAAGCGCGCCGGTACGACGCCGTGCAGCACGTCGACGTACGACACGCGGATGAAATGTCCGGGCGGTCCGTAGAAAGGGATGTCAAGCAAATTGCGGTGGGCGGCCTGCTGCGGGCTTTTTGGTGCAATGACGTTGCTGCCGGCGGCGCCATGCGAACGATCGCCGTTTTCCAGCAATGCCAGCGCCAGCGTCTTCCATTCGCGTCCGCCCAGGGTTTCGTACAGCCAGGCGCTGCGCACGATGCCGTCGCTGCTGAAATTGAGCTGGATGTGGCCGAGTCCGGCGGCGGCCGTGGCGAATTCCGGGTAGGGCAACAGCGGCGTCAATCCGGCCTCGGTGCGCATGGTCAGGATCGGCAGCACCACGTGGCGGTTGCGGGCGATTGCCAACGCCAGCGCATGGTCGGCGCCGGTTGCGTTGGCGTCCCCTTCGGTCAGGATCACATCGAAACCGATGGCGCGCGGCGCGCCGTTGGTGAGGATGTTCAGCAGCTGTGCATGGGTGCCGCGTTTCCATGGCCAGCGTCCCAGTTCGGCGATGCTTTTGTCGTCAATGGCGACAATGACGATGTTGTCCGGCGCCGGCCGTTCCAGCGTCGACATCAGGTAGTCGTAGATTTGCCGGTTGGGAACGCGCAGGCTGTCACCGTCGCCCAGCAAGAACGCAGCCGCCAGCGTGAGGAAAAACAGCACCAGCCATTCGTTGCGCAACGACACGCGGCGGCGTGTGCCGGCCCAGCGCGAGCGGCCCCGTTCGCCGACGGGCGCGGAAATCATGTTCAGTTACCGCGCACCGGCGCATCGCCGGCATTGAGTGAACCGCCCGAACCGGTGGTCCAGCGCCGCTCGACCACGATGCGTTGCGCCGGCGAATACGGACCGCGGTAGCCGTCGGCCTCGATGCTTTGCAGGCGCGCGTAGTAGACGCCCGCAGGCGGCAACGGGAAGGATGCGTGCGGCTCGGCCGTGTCGGCGTGCAGCAGGATGGTTTCAAAGCCGGCGCTGGCCGAGACGTCGAACACGAAGCGCTGACCCGCTTCGCCGGACCACGAGAAATTGATGGCGTCTTGTCCCTGACTGGCCACGGGCGCCTGTTGCGACGGCAGCACCAGGCATTGCTTGACGTCGCTCCACGGCCCCTGGTCGGATTGGCCGCCATGCATGTCGATGGTGGCGATGCGCCAGAAGAATTGGCCTTGCTCCAGATTATCTTGCGTGTAGGACGTCGAGCGGATGTCGGTCTTGTCCAGCAGCAGCCGGGTGAATCCGGCATCGGTCGCGATCTGGAGGCGATAACGCGAATCGGCGCCGGCTTCGGCCCATTTGAAATTGACCGCCAGAGGTTGACCGTCGGCCACGCCGCGCAGCTTGGCGCCGGGCTCTTGCTGGAACGGCGCGAACGGACGCGCCTTGAGGCGGAATTTGCTGACGGTCTCCCTGCCTTCCAGGCCGCTGCGGTCGATCGCGGCGGCACGCACGTAATAGTCGCCGTCGGGCAGTTCGGCGACACGCGCCTGGGTGCCGTCGCTGGTGTTGGCGTCAACGCGCACATCAGCCACTTGCTGCAAACCGCCGGCGTCGGTGGCGACGCTGACGCGGAACGCCGCGGCGTCCGCCTGGCGCAAGCCGAAGCGCACCGGCAGGCGTTCCTGCACGGCGGTGGCGGCCAGCACCGGTGCTGCCGGTAGCAGCACCGGTGCGGATATTTTTCCGCCGCCGGCGATGGCGCCGAAGTTGGCGTGCACCTCGCGCGTTTGCGCGGCATTGCGGCGATCGTCGGGCGCGACCTTGACGGTGCCTTCGAGCACTTCGTTATAACTGTGTTCGCCGTCGAAATTGACGCGGAAACGGGTACCGCGCACGCCGGCGATGGCCAGCGGAGTCTGTACTTCGTAGCGGCTCTTCGACGCTGAGAATCGCGTCACTTGCGAAGTGATGCGGCCTTTTTTGAGCGTTAGCGTGGTGCGCGGACGATCGGTGTATTCCTGGATTTGCAGGGCGCTCAGCTGCAGGCTGCTGGCCGGCGGCAGCGCAAAGGTGGTGCCGTCCTGCAATTGCAGCGTGACGAAGCCGTCGTCCGACGTGACGATCAGCGCGCCTTCGCTCAGTCGCTCGCCGGCTTTGCTGGCCACCACGTCGCCGTCCTTGCTGATGATGCTGACTTCGCCCTGCGCCGCGACGATGGTCGCGAAGGCGTTGCGCTCGGGCAGCAGGCGCGCAGGGATGGCGATGGAGGTGCCGACCGGAATCCTGCGGTCATTGGTGATGCCGTTGAGCTTGCCGATCGCCGCCCAGTTGCCGGAATTGCCCGTGAAGCGCTGCGCGATCGAGGACAAGGTTTCGTTACGTGAAATGCCGTAGACGATGCCGTCAGGCTGCTTGCCGATCTGTCCCGGCGCGTTGGCGCGCATGGTCTGGGCCGATACCGGAATGATCGCGAGCAAAAGCGCCCCGGTCAGCACAGCGTTGCTGCTCATTGTTTTTTTCATTGGAAAAGCGCTACCCCGTTGTTGCAGAGTTATGTATTGGCCTTGGCCGTGGCGCCCGATCTTCACCCTGTCCCCTACGGCCGTTGCCCATGCTTGCAGCACGGGCCGAGGTACCCGGCGAGGCGGCAAAGTTGCAGCGATTTTACTATGGCCGCCGGTCAGGCTTCTGACACGTCCTGACTCGTTTCATACGGTAAAAGCCTGCCTGCACTCGGGCGCCGCATGGCGCAACGTATCCTGGATTCTTGCCTGCATGTCGATGCCGCGGACCTTTCTGGCCAGGATATCGCGGGCAATGAAGGCTCGCCATGGCGGTCGTGGAACGAGTTCCACGCGCTCGCATCAACGGGGCTTTCATGACAACCTGGCTTAAATTTCCCACACAGGCGGTTGACAACATTTCTGCTGTTGCACTTGGTTGCATTTATTCCAAAGCCGAAATCGCGCGGATTGCTTATCATCGCAGATGATCTTGTACAGAACCCTTCCGGAACCCTCATGACAGCCAACAAGAAAAAATCCTTCGACCGCCGCGCCATCTGGCAACTCATCAAACCATACTGGATATCGGAAGAACGCGGAAAGGCCTGGGGCTTGCTGGCGGTCATCATCGCGCTGGTGCTGGTCATGGTCTACATCAACGTGCTCATCACCGACTGGAATCGCACCATGTACGATTCCATGCAAAACAAGGATTACGTCGCCTTCAAGCACCTGCTGTGGCAGTTCAGCTATCTGGCCTTTGCCTACATCGTCGTCGCCACCGCGCGCATCTACCTGACGCAATCGCTGCAGATCTGCTGGCGCAGCTGGATGACCGACAAGTACATGGCGAAGTGGCTGGCGCATCACGCCTACTACCGCATGGAGCAGGGCCACATCGCCGACAACCCCGACCAGCGCATCGCCGAGGATCTGCGTTCGCTGACGTCGAATACCATCAGCCTGGTGCTGGGCTTCATCTCCAGCGCCGTCACGCTGGTGTCTTTCGTCGGCATCCTGTGGGCCATCAGCGGTCCGGTGTCGTTCGCCTTCATGCATTACGACTGGGTGATTCCCGGCTACATGGTGTGGTTCGCCATCGCCTATGCCGGCGTCGGTTCGTGGATCATCTGGTGGATCGGCAAGCCGCTGGTGGTGCAGAGTTTCAATCAGGAGCGCTTCGAGGCGAACTATCGTTTCGGCCTGATCCGCATCCGTGAACATGCCGAAGCAATCGCCTTGTATCGCGGCGAGCGGCGCGAACGCGACGAACTCAATCTGCGTTTCGAAGACATCCGCCAAAACTGGTGGGCCATCATGCGCACCACCAAGAGCCTGAATATCGCGACCAATTTCTACGGCCAGTTCGCGATCATTTTTCCGCTGCTGGTGGCGGCGCCGCGCTACTTCTCCGGCGCCATTTCGCTGGGCGTGCTGATGCAGCTCAGCAGCGCCTTCGGCCAGGTGCAGGACGCCTTGTCGTGGTTCATCAACGCCTTCACCACGCTGGCCGACTGGAAGGCCAGCATCAATCGTCTGGCCGGTTTCAACCTGGCCGTCGAGCAGGCGCAGAAGCAGCCCGCCAGCATCTCGGTGGAACGCAACAACGTCGGCGCCATCCTGCTGGACAAGGTCGACCTCGCCCTGCCGGACGGCAGCGCACTGATCGGCGGCGTCAGCAGTGCGATCCATCCGGGCGAACGCATCCTCGTCAGCGGTCCCTCCGGCTGCGGCAAGTCGACGCTGTTCCGCGCCATCGCCGGCATCTGGCCGTACGGTGGCGGCGACATCCAGATCCCGCACAAGGCCAAACTGATGTTCGTGCCGCAATCGAGTTACCTGCCGATCGGCACGCTGCGTTCGGCCTTGGCATATCCGGCGGACGAAGGCGCCTATACCGATCTGGCGATGCGCCACTACCTCGACCTGTGCCGCTTGCCGCACCTCAAGGACCAGCTCGACGTCTACAACAACTGGGGCAATCGCCTGTCGCCCGGCGAGCAGCAGCGCCTGGCGTTTGCGCGCGTGTTCCTGACGCGTCCGGAAGTCGTTTTCCTGGATGAAGCCAGCAGCGCCATGGACGGCGAAACCGAAGAGGCGCTGTACTCCCTGTTGCAGGAAGAATTGCCGCAGTCGGCCATCGTCAGCATCGCCCATCGCGAAACCGTGGCGCGCCATCACCGGCAGCGCTGGCATTTTTCCAACCGCGACAATGGGCCCGGCGACAGCGTCAGCCGTCTCAGCATCCAGCCGCTTTAACGGCATTGAAGACATTGCGCGACGTCGACGCACGGCATCGCGCAATGCTTACTTTGCATAACGGCCGTCGCGCGTCTGTGCAAGAATGTCTTTATTCCACCAGAATCTTCATAAGAAAACATCCCATGAACGACCCTATCGTGTACCTCAACGGCGACATGACGCCGCTCTCCGAAGCCCGCATTCCCGTGCTCGATCGCGGCTTCATCTTCGGCGACGGCGTCTACGAAGTGATCCCGATGTACGGCCGCAAGCCGTTTCGCGGCACCCACCACATCGCGCGCCTGTTCCGCAGCCTCGGCACCATCGGTATTACCAATCCGCATAGCGAAGCCGAATGGCTGGCGCTGATCGATCGCGTGGTGCAGGCCAACGATCTCGGCGACCAGATCGTCTACATCCAGGTCACGCGCGGCGTCGCCAAGCGCGGTCACGCTTTCCCCAAGGATCCGGTCACGCCGACCGTGTTCATGATGACCAGTCCGCTGGCGGTGCCGTCGGCCGAGGTGCGCGCCAGGGGCGTGGCCTGCGTGACGATGGAGGACAAGCGCTGGCTCAATTGCCAGATCAAGTCGACCTCGCTGTTGGGCAACGTGCTGGCCGCGCAATACGCCGCCGAACACGAAGTCACCGAAACGATCCAGTTCCGCGACGGCTTCCTCAGCGAAGCGTCGTCGTCCAACGTCTGGATCGTCAAGGACGGCAAGCTGTCGGCGCCGCCGAAAGACAACCTGATCCTCGAAGGCATCCGCTACGGCCTGATCGAAGAACTGTGCAAGTCGCAGGGCATCGTGTTCGAAGCGCGCCGCATCACGCAGGAAGAAGTCTTCGCCGCCGACGAAGTGCTGCTGTCCTCTGCCACCAAGGAAGTCTTGCCGGTGGTGACCATCGACGGCAAGAGCGTCGGCAACGGCAAGCCGGGACCGGTGTTCGCCAGGCTGTACGCGGCGTATCAGGAAGCCAAAGCGGCGCTCTGAAACGGCTGCTCCGCTGCATGTCTTGCCGCAAGACAAGACATGCGCAAACCGGCTGGCGCATGGCGTAAAATAGGCGCAGTTCCTGCCGTTCCTATCGAAAGCCGTACACCATGCCAGTCCCTACCGAAGAATCCCTGATCGAATATCCGAGCGACTTTCCCATCAAAGTCGTCGGCATCATGCACGACGAGTTCGCCAACATCATCGTCGACATGGTCACCGAATACGATCCCACTTTCCATGCCGGCAAGGTCGAGATGCGTCCGTCCTCGCAGGGCAAATACCTGTCGCTGACCGTCACCGTCCGCGCCACCAGCCGCGAGCAGCTCGACAACCTGTATCGCGCCTTGTCCGGACATGAGATGGTCAAGTTCGTGCTGTAAGCCGTCCTGCAGACGTAAAAAAACCGGTTCGCTCTCGCAAGAGGCGAACCGGTTTTCGTTTTGTGCAGCCGATTGTCCGGGCTAGGGCCTGTTCACATTAAATCTACGAGTGCGAACGCGCGGCAGGCGTTGACTGCCTAGGCGCAGCGACGCGACGTAGCGGTGCTACCGAAGTTGCAACCCCTTGGAGCTGCAACACCGGCAGGCGACGCCTGCAGCCGTTCCCGAAGGGTTGCCGCCAGAAAGCGCGCTGGCCGCGTTGCATGGCTTGCCAGCACGCTTTCTGGCGGCAACGCATCTCGTATTTAATGTGAACAGGCCCTAGCGCGCCAGCTTGAAGATGCTGACCACCTGCGCCAGCCGCCCGGCCTGATCCTGCAGCGACTGCGCCGCCGCCGCCGCTTGTTCCACCAGCGCCGCGTTCTGCTGCGTTGCTTCATCCATCAGGGTGATCGCCTGGCCGACTTCGCTGATGCCGGCGCTCTGCTCCTGGCTGGCCGAGCTGATCTCGCCGACGATGTCGGTCACGCGCTTGACGCTGGCGACCACTTCGCTCATGGTTTCACCCGCCTGCACCACCAGTTTGCTGCCGACGTCAACCTTCGACACCGAGTCGTCGATCAGCGCCTTGATTTCTTTGGCGGCGGCAGAAGAACGTTGCGCCAGGCTGCGCACTTCAGACGCGACCACCGCGAAACCGCGACCCTGTTCGCCGGCGCGCGCGGCTTCGACCGCGGCGTTCAAGGCCAGGATGTTGGTCTGGAAGGCGATGCCGTCGATCACGCTGATGATGTCGACGATCTTGCGCGACGAATCGTTGATCGAACCCATGGTGTCGACCACCTGACCGACCACGTTGCCGCCCTGCTGCGCGACTTCCGACGCCGACACCGCCAGTTGATTGGCCTGGCGCGCGTTGTCGGCGTTTTGCTTCACGGTCGAGGTAAGTTCTTCCATGGCCGAGGCGGTTTCTTCGAGCGAGCCGGCTTGCTGCTCGGTGCGCGAAGACAGGTCGAGATTGCCGCTGGCGATTTCGCTCGAGGCGGTGCTGATGGTGTCGGTGCCCACGCGCACCTGGCTGACGATATTGAGCAGGTTGTCGTTCATGGTCTTGAGCGCGGTCAGCAACTGGCTGGTTTCATCCTTGCCTTCGGAAACGATGCTGGAGCTCAGGTCGCCCGACGCCACCGTTTCGGCGATGCCGACCGCCTGCGTCAGCGGGCGCGTGATGCTGACCGTCAGCAACCAGGCCAGCACGCCGCCCAGCGCCAGTTCAACGACGCCGAGGATGATCAGGAAGCTGCGGCTGGACTGGTACTTGTCGTTCACCGCATTGGCCGAGTTGGTGATCTCCTGGCGCTGCATGTCGCGGAACTTGGCGACGGCGCCGGTATACGCCCCATATTGCGGCAGCAGCTTTTCGGTGGTCATTTTCTTGACGGCTTCCAGATCGCCGGCTTTTTTCAGCTTGAAGATTTCATTGCGGGTGGACTGATAACCGTCGCGGATCTTGTTGATTTCAGCCAGTTGCGCCACCTCTTGCGGCGCCGTGTTGACCTCTTCGATCTTTTTGCGGATCGGCAATATGCGCGCCGATTCCGCTGTGATCTGCGCCTGGAAATACTGCTGCGCGTCGGGGTCTTCCGTCTTGATCACCGCCAGCGTGCGGATGCCGCTTTCGCGAATCACGGCCAGCCATTCGTTGGCATTGCGCTCGTTGACGATGGAGTCGGTGGTCATCGACACGACGGCGCCGTTGATCTGTTGCAGGCGCCATACGCTGATGCCCAGCATGACGACCATCAACATCAGGATGACGACAAAGCCGATGCCGAGGCGTACGCCGATTTTTAGATTTTTCATGTTCGATCTCCTGACGAAATGTGTGAAACGCGATGCAGCCGATGTCGGACGCAAAAAGCGGTGAAACCAGAGGCCGTGATGCGGCAACCAGCGCAGGCGGCCGGTCTTGCGGATAGCAATCGGCGTTGCACATGCGAAAAGAGGAGAGGGTTTTGTCGGCACTTATGGTTTGCCGCTCTATGTACCTACGATAGAGTATGTGGCTGCTTTACAAGCAGGTGAACAGAGAGGCTTTCCCGCGGCATTTAACGATTTGCGGGACATGTTGCGCCGCGATTCAGCCGGGCCAGCGGCTGTGCGATCTGAAGAGGGCGATTTCCTCTTCCAGCCAGTCGCGGAAATGACGCACTTGCGGTTTCGGCGAGGCATTGGGGACCGTGACGAAATAGTAAGCGCGGTCGCTCCTGAGCGCGATGTCGAACAGGCGCACCAGCTCGCCGGCGGCAATTTCCTGGGAAGCGATGGCATGGCGCGTCAACGCCACGCCCGCGCCGTCGGCGGCGGCGCGCAAGGTCAGCGAGGAATCCTCGGTCACCAGCCCGCCGGCCGGATCGGGCAGATCCAGCCCCGCCAGTGCGAACCATGGCAGCCAGGATTCCTGCAGGCCGTCCATGCGCAACAGCGTGCAGTCGCGCAACTGCTGCGGCGAAGAAGGCAGCCGCCCCTGGCGATAGTGCGGGCTGGCGACCGGATAGTAGAAATCCTCCATCACCATCTCCGACTTCAGCCCCGGGTAATGCCCGAGCCCGAAGCGCACGCCGACGTCGATGCCGTCGCGGGCCAGGTCGTTGAGATGGCTGCTCGATTGCAACACCACTTCGATGCCGGGATGGCGGTCGACGAACTTCCACAGCCGCGGCGCCAGCCAGCGCGAAGCGAAGGAGGGCGGCGACGACACCACCAGCCGCTGCTGCCGGCTTTGTTCGCGCAGGGCATCGGCCGACGCCGCGATTTCTCCCAGCGCCTTGCGGATGGACGCCGCGAAGCGCTGGCCGCTATCGGTGACGGCGATGCGTTTGCCGTTGCGGGTGAACAACTGCAGCCCCAGCTCTTCCTCCAGCGCGCGGATCTGATGGCTGACCGCGCCCGGCGTCACGTGGATCTCGTCGGCCGCGCGCGAAAAACTCTCGTGTCGCGCGGCCGCTTCAAAAGCCCGCAAGGCGGCAAGATTGGGCAGTTTCCGGAAGTCGGCCATGGCGTCTTCTTGTGAGAAAAATTAGTAAGAAGCGGGAATATATATCGTTTTGGTTTGCCGGTGGCGATGACTAGAATGCTTCCATCGACAAAGCAATTTTATTCGCAAAGCGACGAGAACCGTAGCACAAGCAAGCGATCCGGCATCCCGGAAACAACAGTTCCAAGAGGTGGCGTCATGCAAAATATTTTCACTAGAAGGCAAATCCGGCTGCAATCCGGCGAGGTGACGTCGCTGCAGGTCACGCGCCCGCTCTGCCTGCAAGTCGGCAGCGGTCGCGTCTGGGTGACCGTCGAAGGCGGCCGCACCGATTACTGGCTGTCCGGCGGGCAAAGCCTGGACCTTCCCGGGCAGGGCCTGGTGGTGATCGAATCGGTCAACACCGCCAGCAAGCTGCAGGTCGGCCTGTGCCGCCGCCATTGGGCGGTGCGCCTGGGCGGTCTGGCGCGGCGCCTGGCTGCGATGATGCGGCGCGTCGGCAGCCGCACCAAGACCGTCGGAGCGCCCGGAAGCTGCGGCCGGTAAGGTTTTCAGCAAAAACTTGCCGCCCGGACAATCCCCGCGGCGCGGGCGGCGATCCGGGTTTTTCGTTACACTTGCCGTCATGCGAACCGCTCCACAGATCATCCACCGCGGCGTCGAGGCGTACGAAACCAGCTTCAACGCCATGCGCGCCTACACCGACAGCCGCACCGCCGATTCCCCCGACCAGCTCTGGATCGTCGAACACCCGCCGGTCTTCACCCTCGGCCTGGGCGCCGACATGGCCCACGTGCTCAATCCCCACGCCATTCCCGTGATCCAGACCGACCGCGGCGGCGAAGTCACCTACCACGGCCCCGGCCAGGTGGTGGTTTACCTGCTCATGGACCTGCGCCGCAACCATCCGGGCGCGCGCCTGTTCGCGCGCGAATTCGTGCAAAAGATCGAACAGGCGGTCATCGACACGCTGGCGGCGTATAATCTCGCCGGTGAGCGCAAGCAGGGCGCGCCCGGCATTTATGTCGGCTCGGGGCCGTGGCAGGGTGCCAAGATCGCCGCGCTCGGCTTGAAAATCCGCGCCAACGGTTGCACCTATCACGGCGTCTCGCTCAATGTGGCGATGGATCTGGCGCCGTTTTCCTGGATCAACCCTTGCGGCTACGAAGGCCTTGCCACCGTCGACATGCAGACGCTGGACGTCGCCGCTGCGCTGGGCGACGTGCAAACGCTGCTGGCCGACAAACTTGTTGAGCATTTTGCTTTATCGCCATCGACTTGATGGCCACAGAAATCACTACTATGACTACCGACATCACTCCAGCCGACACCGCGCTGCGCAATCCCACCGACAAGCAAAAGGGCGCCGGCAAGACGGCCTGGATCCCGATCAAGATCATGCCGGCGGAAAAGCTCAAGAAGCCCGACTGGATTCGCGTCAAGGCCGGCTCGCCGACCACCCGCTTCTACGAAATCAAGGACATCCTGCGCGCCAACAACCTGGTGACGGTATGCGAAGAAGCCTCCTGCCCCAACATCGGCGAATGCTTCGGCAAGGGCACCGCGACCTTCATGATCATGGGCGACAAGTGCACCCGCCGTTGCCCGTTCTGCGACGTCGGCCACGGCCGCCCCGATCCGCTCGATCCGAATGAGCCGGAAAACCTGGCCCGCACCATCGCCCAGCTCAAGCTGAGCTACGTCGTCATCACCAGCGTCGACCGCGATGACCTGCGCGACGGCGGCGCCGGGCACTTTGCCGCCTGCATCCAGCGCGTGCGCGAATTGTCGCCCGAGACCCGCATCGAAATCCTGACGCCGGACTTCCGCGGCCGCATGGACCGCGCATTGGAAATCCTCAAGATGGCCCCGCCGGACGTCATGAACCACAACCTCGAAACCGCGCCGCGCCTGTACAAGGAAGCGCGTCCCGGTTCCGACTACGAATATTCGCTGAACCTGTTGAAGCGCTTCAAGGACCTGCATCCAAACACCCCGACCAAGTCCGGCATCATGGTCGGCCTCGGCGAGACCGACGAAGAAGTCCTGCAAGTCATGCGCGACATGCGCGCCCACAACGTCGACATGCTCACCATCGGCCAATACCTGATGCCCAGCGGCGACCACCTCCCGGTGCGCCGCTACGTGCATCCCGACACCTTCAAGATGTACGAAGAAGAAGCCTACAAGATGGGCTTCGTGCACGCGGCGGTCGGCGCGATGGTGCGCTCGAGCTATCACGCGGATCAGCAGGCGCACGGGTTGGTTGGTTGATTTGTGAGTGGTAAGTTAATGAGAATATCTGGAAGAAGCTGAGATTTTCCATAAGCGGGTGAGGCTTAAATAATAAAGTGACGAATGTATTCGTCACTTTCAGCCGGGGAGCTGAATAACGACTTAACGGATGGCAGAAGCAAATGCATTGACGATCGCCGTCTTGCCCGCCGATGGGCATGGCTGGCGCATCGACTGGTTGGGTGAGATCGCCTTTCCAAACCGTATGATGCGACGCAAGCAGCCATCCGTTCTCCTTCATCTGTCACGTGTGATCGCGTAGTCTGATCAATGGCAAATGTTGCGCATTACAGAATAAGCAAGAACGCATTTAATGTCGCATAAGACTCAAGAATTTACCCGCCTCAACATTGGGAAGTAAGATTTTACGCAGCCATGTTATTTATGGGGGAACCATATGACAGAATTGCTTAGCCTTAAAGAGGCATTAGATCTTTACCAAACCCAATATTCGCAAGTTGATAAGCTCTGGAGCTATTTCTCGACGTTTACTCTTGCTGTGCTCGGTTTCACCATTGGCAGCGAAAAAGCGACCAAGTCAATGAAAGAAGTCTCGACCATTGTTTGCGGCTATCTTGTCTTCTGTGCTGGAAATTTTAGCGCGCTGTTTTTAGGACAGCAGCAATTAAACGATTTTGCAGATATCGCGATGACCGCCGCGAAATCTCAAGGCCACAAGCTTGATAGCCTGAAGCCATCGTCCTTGTTTTCCATAGGTTTCTTTTACTGGTGCGTTCTCACAGCTGTCTGTATCGGGGTGATATTTATCGCATCGAAACGTCAGCAAGCGGCCGGCAAGTCGTGATCTTGCATGCGTACCCCATGAGTTCGATGTCTATCGAAAATAAGGGAAAGATAGTTTATTGGGAGGGAAGATGGACTACGTCGCGTCAAGAACGGCACTTTTGCACCCGGAGTTGCAACCGCCACTTTTCACACAAGACCAGAGATGGACAATTGTCCCTACGTGTGCGGAGTTGTCCCGGTTGGCATATATCAAATTTGAAGAGGACGGCCAAGACCGGAAGACTTTGCAAGACGCGCTTGCTTCCGTCGGGATTGGCGAACCGACGTTCTTTACGAATGCCGGAACCGGAACACAAGCCTTTGCGGCCGCTACATTGGATCAGTCGTCCGCCTTCATTGTATTTCGGGGGACACAATCCAATGATCCGACCGATTTGGGAACGGACCTGGACGTAATCCTTACCGAATGGACGGGCTCGGGCAAAGTACATGCGGGATTTGCGAATGCGTTCCACAGTGTGTGGGACCAGGTGCGCAGTTGGGCGGAGAATTCCGGTGCCGGGAATGTCTGGGTCACCGGCCACAGTCTCGGCGCCGCGCTGGCTACCCTGGCGGCTGCAAAGTTGAAGGATGCGAACTTAATCACTTTTGGCTCGCCCCGGGTGGGCGATGCAGACTTTGCCGACAGTTTTGGTGATAGATCTGTGGAGCGCTATGTAGATTGCTGTGATCTCGTCACCGAGTTGCCGCCTCCCGAATTGGGCTATCAGCATTTAAATGGCGAACGCTATATCGACAGGTTTGGTGACATGCCGTCAAACGCTACCTCGGAATCGAAAAAAGCAGATCGGGAGATAGCCAGAGCCATTTACATCGTTGAACAGGGATGGCGAACCGGCAATGTCCCGATACGCGACCTCGCGGATCATGCTCCCATCAATTATGTGCGTGCAGTACTGAAGGGCAAGGAGTCCTGACCAGCATTATCGGCGTCTTGGCCGGAGCCTTGCAGTACCCAACATAACTGGCCGGTCAATTGTCTGAACTTGCGCAATAAGAAGGGGAAAAACATGCCGTCACTTGATGATATTGACCACTTCGTGGTGCTGATGCTGGAGAACAGGTCCTTTGACAATCTGCTTGGTTCGCTAGGAGACGACATCAACGGGCTTACCGGTAACGAAACCAACCCTGATGGAGCCGGAGGTACTGTAAAAGTGTGGAACGCTCCGGTAGGCCCGAGGGATGCCTGGCTTCCAACGCCGGACCCTGGTGAATTATTTACCGACATCAATCAACAGATCGGGATCAATTCTCCGCCGCCGCTGATGAATGGGTTTGCCAAAAATTATGTCGCCCAAGGAGGGGCTGCAAAAGACATCATGCATTACTTTACGCCGGCCCAAGTGCCGGCTTTGACTGCACTTGCACGCAGTTATGCCGTCTGCGACGAATGGTACGCGTCCGCCCCATGCCAGACCTGGCCAAACCGGTTCTTTGTACATGCGGCGACAGCCAACGGCTATGAAAACAATAGCCCTGTGCATTTCCCGTATGACATGCCAACCATATTCAATGCTATCGACGGCAAAGCACCGAATGGATGGGAGATATATTTTCACGATTTTCCGCAGGCCTTGACGCTGAGTAAGCTCTGGGATCATTTGGACCATTTCCGGCCATTTGCGGAGTTCCTGGAGGATGCCAAGTATGGCCATCTTCCATCCTATTCTTTTATCGAGCCACGTTATTTTGCGGATACGGATTGGCCGAATGACATGCATCCGCCTCACAACATTACGTACGGCGATCAACTGGTCGCAACGATCTACCATGCGCTTCGAAATTCGCCGTGTTGGGAAAAGACGTTGCTGGTCGTGCTATTTGATGAGCATGGTGGCTGCCATGATCATGTCCTGCCCCCAAAAGCCGTACCGCCGGCCGCTCCCAGGGAGGGTCAGGCGTTTGCATTCGATCGCTATGGAGTGAGGATCCCGGCCGTCATCGTCTCGCCATTGATCAAGCGGGGAACGGTGCTCAGGGCGGCGCCGGGAACTCAACCATACGACCATACTTCAATCATCAGCACACTGCGCAAGCGATTTGGCATAAGCCAGGCGCTGACGCAACGCGATGAGCATGCGCCTACTCTGGAGCCGGTCCTTAACCTGGATGTGTCATCGAACGACGACAGAGATGTCGTACAAGCGCTGCAATCGCCGGCATCAGACAATGCGCTAGCGTTGGACCAGGCGCGTTTGGCGCCGTTGAACGACATGCAAAACGGGCTGCACGAGGCTGCCGCTCGCCTTGCACCGCTCATCCATGGAGTGTCGGTTGCTGACCATATAGCCTCTTTGGCCGGCGGATTCAAGCCAACGGTTCCAACGGCGGCAAGTCCAGGTGAAGTCTTGCCATTCATTCGCAACGTACTCGGGAAGTTGTTGCCGTGACCGCGATCGGATTGGACTGAGCAGACAGCTCAATCAATTTATCGTGGCGTTAACCTATGCGAGGGTGAGCAGAGGAAGGGAAAAATAACAGCAGTCATTTTCGCCGGCAGTAAGTAGTCGTGATACGGCGTAAAAAAACGGCCTGGTTCATTGAAGAACCAGACCGTTTTTTGTTGCGCGTCAGATTTCAATGCTCAGTGTGAATTACCATCCCACATCCACGCCCACAGCGCGGGCAAATGCAGCGGCTTGGAGCGGTCGGTGACGGTGCGCGCCATGACCGCGCGCTGCAATGCCGCGCTGTCGCCGTAGAACGGCTTGGCGGCCACCGTCAGGCCGGTCTCCTGCGCGCTGTCGAGCAGGATCTGCAGGTATTCCCGCATATGTCGCGAGGTGTAGCGATTGAGATCGTGGAAAGTGACTTCCACCGGGATCACGCCGTCGACCGTCGGCAACTCGCCGTCGGCGATGCGTTCGCGCACCTCGGACAACTGCCGCACGATATTCGAGCGGCGGCGCAGGCTGAAGTTGTAACCCCAGATCTTGCCGTCATTCAGGCTGACATCGGTCATCAGCACATGAAAGCCATGCTGCTGATACGCGGCGAAAGTGCGCTGATCGAAATTCCAGAACGGCGGACGCAAAAAAACCGGTGCTGCGCCGGTGACGGCGGCGATGTCGGCGCTACCGTCGGTGAGCGATTGTTCCAGCGCTTGCGGGCTCAGATCCCGATGATTGGTATGCCCCGGCGTGCTGGTATGGAAACCCAGGATATGACCTTCAGCATGTTCGCGCCGCATGATCTGGCGCCCGAGTTCGCTGCCGCCGGCGCCATGGGCGCGGGTCTGCACAAAAAACACCGCCTTGATGCCGGGTTGTATCGGGTTGTCGGCGAGGTCGTCGAGAATCGACAGTGTCGGATTGGCAAAATCGGATGCACTGGGGCCATCGTCAAAGGTCAGCAAGAAACGAATCGGCGCCTGCACGCGCAGGCGCTGCTCGGTCAGCGGCGTGAGCGCGATGGGCGGCGCAATACAGCCGCTCAGGATGAGCGCGACGGCAATTGCCGGGAATACGGACGATGCGGCGGAGAGTTGTTTCAAGTTGCAGACCTGTCATTTATCCATCCGTCGTGTCGACAAATCCACGGAAAAGCCGTACGGAGGCGGGGCGATTATACCCGAGCAGCTGTCGCAAACTGAAGCGGCACCTGCGGCGGCAAAGCCTTGTCGTCCGGACGGCCGCGCCACCCGCGACGACACGGCGCTATACTCGCACATCATGATGCGCGGAAACCCGATCCGGGCGCCATTCCCGTCCCTTGCCAAAACCCGAGAGCCGCCATGCCCGTCTCCTATCTCAGAAGCCTCGCAGGAAAGAACCGTACCTTGACCGGCAACCGGCATCTTGCCTTCGTGCTCTCGGCGATTGCCGGCGCGATCAATGCGGGCGGGTTTCTGGTAGTCGGGCAGTTCACGTCGCACATGTCGGGCATCCTGTCGCTGATGGCGGAGGACGTGGCCAGTGGCGCGGTCGGTCTGTTGATGGCGGGGGCGGCCAGCATGTTTTTCTTCATTGCCGGGGCGGCATGTTCGGCGGTGATGATCAACTGGGCGCGCAAGCGGCGGCTGGAGGCGGAGTACGCCACGCCGCTGATCGCCGAAGCGATCCTGTTGCTGTTCTTCGGCCTGCTCGGCGGCAACATCACCAGCGTCGAATGGTTGTTCGTCCCGGTGACGGTGATGTTGCTGTGTTTCATCATGGGTCTGCAAAACGCCATGATCACCAAACTTTCGCGGGCAGAGATCCGCACCACGCACGTCACCGGCATGGTGACCGATATCGGCATCGAGCTGGGCAAGGCGTTCTACTGGAACAGCAATCGCCACCCCGATCAGCATGTGCGCGCCGACATCGCCAAGCTGAAAAATCTGTCGACGCTGGTATTGCTGTTCTTCGCCGGCGGCGTGGCGGGCGCGCTCGGTTTTCGTCACATCGGTTTCACCTTCACGCTGCCGCTGGCGGCGACGCTGATTTTCGTGACGCTGGTGCCGGTGCTCGATGATGTGCGGCGGAGCTTGCAGCGGCGTCAATAGCACGCATCTTGCGTCTATCGATGAAACGCGTCCCGGTATTCACGCGTCGTTTTAGTCCTGTGCTGTCTCCGGATTTCTTTGGCCCGATTCTTGGTTCGATCGATGGCGCTTTATGGCACGCGCCGCAACCATGCCGAGCGCGACGGCGCCGGCCAGCAGCGCGGCCAGCAGCACGACGCCGAGGGCGCGATGCGTCGCCATCCAATGCCGCGTCTTCTTCCACGCCTGCACGTACGGGAAGCGTCCCGCCGCCTTGAAATCCGGTTCCACGCAGTTCTGCCCGAAGTCCGCGGAAAACGGCACGGCCGCGCCTTGCTTCACGTAGCGTCGGTACAGCGTCGGCGCCAGCGCGGCGTCGTAGTAGACGAAGCCGGTTCCCTGGCACAGCACCGCCGCGAAAGCCTGCGAGCGCGGCGGCAGTTCGTCGGCGGCTTTCATGATGTAGTCGGCGGCGATGTTGCGGTAGTGATAGCGCACGTTGGGTTTGCTTTCGCTGGCGGCGTAGCGCCTGCGTTCGTCCGCGGTGACGAACGGTCCCGGCAGATCGGCGGCCGCGCGCTGTTCGGGCGTTTTGACGAGGGGCGCCTTGCTCGTATCGCCGTGCGGATATTCCCGGACCTCGGTGCGGCCGATGCCGAACGCCAGCATGCCGCCGAGGCCGGCGTAGTCGGGCGCTTCTTCGTATCCCATGATCTCCATGCCGCGCCGGCGCGCCAGCGTGGCGGCCTTGTACCAGGCTTCGGCGCGCGTCACGGCGCGCCATGCATGTTTGGCGTCGTTGAGCGCATCGCCATATTCCTTGGCCGTCGCGCGATAGCGCCAGGTGGCGAGCGTCCGCTTGCCGTCGGTGTAGTAATTCTCGTCGACATCGACGTAGCGCAAGTCCTGGTCGTCGGGGAAGTAGGGCAGCGCGTCGGCGACGCGTCCCTCGCGCACCAGGCGTCGCGCCAGCAGCCGGCGCAGGTAGTCGGGAAGTTGCGCCGGATGCGCGTCCAACCATTCGTAATACGGCTTGTCCGGCGCGGCGGGGAGCTTTTGCGGCGGCGCCGGCACGGGTGTCGCCGGGACGTGCGCATCGACATAGGCCTTGAGTTCATCGACCGTCAATACGCGCTCCGCCAGGTACCAGGTGTCGCCGCTGTAATCGCCGTAGAGCGGGTGGCTGAGACCGACATCTTTTTCGCGGGTCCGGGCGGCCCTGGTGACGTTGTACAACTGGTCGAAGGCTTCGACGTACTGGCCGCGCGACAGCGTCAGCACGCTTTGCTCGGCCTTGATCAGGCCGAGCGAGGCGGGCTCGACGCTGGCATCGTTTTGCGGAAAGGCTGTCGATGCCTCCGCATAGGCTTGCGCCGCCGCTGCGACGTCGCCCTTGCGCAAGGCCAGCTTGGCGCGTACCCAAGCGGCCAGCGCGCTGCGCTGCCGGTCCGCCAGCGTCTGGGCCAGGTCGTAGTAGCCGCTGCGGTAAGCGAGCGCGGCGACGCGGTCGGCATCGGCAACGAGGGCGATGCCTTGTTTCTCCAATGCCGCCACCAGCGACGACAGCACCGGATTGACCTTGATGCCCTTGCCGCCTCTGGCGGCATCGGCGTAGCCATAGCCATCGCCATAGGCGTCGTATTCAGCCGGCTGGCTGGCGCCGTCGTCGCTTACGTCGCCCACGCGCGCCAGCGCATAGCTGACCAGCAGGCGTTGCGACAGCGGATCGTCGATCAGCTTTTGCGCACGCTCCGGGTCGCTCAGCGCCCAGGCGGCGATGCTGCGCAGCGATTGCACGCCGCTGTCCGAATTGCGCGCCGCCTGCTCGGCGTACAGATGGATGGCTTGCTTCAGGTCCGCCGCGGGAACGCCGTCGGCGCACGGCGTGGCGTTGACGAAGTCGAGGTAGCCGCACGGCGTCGCGCCCTTGACGAGAAACACGCGCGCTTGTTCGCCGTAGCTGGCCACCGCCAGCCCGTTTGGATCGAGCGCGCCGGCGGCCGCGCGCGCCCGCGCCAGCGTGTACGCCCGGATTGCCTTGGCGCGTTCTTCCGCCGGCTTGTTGCCGGCGCCCGACATCGCGCCGGCATGGCTTTGTCCGAGCATGTAGGCAGCCCACACGGCGCGCTTGTCGCCGTCGTCCCCGGGCAGGTCGAGCACGGCCTGGAAGCGTTTTTGCGCGCGTGCGCGGGCGGCGCCTGCGGCAAGATAATCCACCGCGCCGGCAGCATACAAACGCACCGCGGGCGGCAGGTCGGCGCCTTGCGCATACGCCGCATCGCCGTCCTTGAGGGTGCGCACGGCCTTGAGCTGGGCACGCTGGGCGGGCGTCATGAACGCCGCATCGGCGGCGTCGGCCGCGCTGAGTTTGCCGGGCGCAGCGTACGCGCCGTCGTTTTCGTTGGCTTGCAGCTTGTCGCTGCTCCTGGCCAGATGCGCGGCTTCGTACGCAAAGGAATTGGCCGGCGTCGCTTTCAGGGTGCCGGCGCGATCATTGAGCACCTGCAAGGGGAAATCGGGGCCGCAAGCGATCACCACGGCGGCGCCGAAAGGGAGCGCCAATGCGGCGGCAAGGCGAAGCGGTTTACTGTTCACGTTAGCGTTCCACATGGAGTTGGATGTCTTGTTGCCGGCAGTGCACCCAGCCGATGTTGCGCTGGTAGCCTGCGCGCAGAAGTCCTTCGCGCGTGCGCCGCAGATATTTTCCTTTGGCGTCCGCTTCGAGGGCGTAGCCGTTGATGCCGTCGGCGGCATCGCAGGCTGACGCGGCATCGATGCGCACCACCGGCGGCAGCGCGCTGTCGGCATTGCCGACGTTGTGCAGGGTCAGGTCATGCAGGCCGGCTTGCGCGTTGGGCAGCACTTCGACCGTCACGGCCGACTTCAACGGCTGGCGCGCCAGCACGGCTTGCCAGGTCGGCAGGCTCCAGTTGCGCAGATCGTCCGCGGTCGGCAGGCGGAACCAGACCACGCCGATCAGCCCCGGCGACGGATCTTTATCCAGTTGCGCGAGGAAGGCGCTTACCGCCGTCGGCGATGCCGCCAGTTCCTGCGAGGCATCGCCGGAGGCCAGCAGCGGTCGTTCGCTTTCCACCGCGCTGATGCGGCCGTTGTCGTCCCAGCTCACGCGCGTGCCGTAAGAGGGCAGCGCCACGCGCCAGGGATGCGCGGTTTGCTTCGCATAGGCTTTCAGCCAGGCATGCGCGCGCTCGGCGTCGAACAGGCCCTGGCGCGGATTCATCACGGCATGCACCTGCAGCACGGACTCGTCGGCCACGGCCAGCAGCTTGTTCAGCTCGGGACTGTTGAGCCAGGTCGGCAAGGCCGTGATCGACAGCGTGGTGTCGCGGTCCAGGCTTTGCCGCAGGCCGACGAGAAAGTTGCGATACATCGGCAACTGAGACGTCGGGCAGTCGTAGTCGATTTCCACGCCCGCCACCGGCACGTCCTGTTGCCGCCAGCGCGCCAGCAGATCGGCGACACGGGTTTGCGTGGCGGCGTCGAGACTGTCGGTCTGGCCGTCCAGCCGCACCACCATCACGATGGCATGCGCGGTCGCTCGGAGCGCATGCCAGTCGGGGTAGGCGGTTTTCCACCGGCGCTGTGCGCTCAACTCCGCGGCGAGCACGCGCCAGCCGCCGACCAACTGATCGCTGGCTTGCATCGCGTTGCCAACCGCCGGACTCCATTGGCGTTGCCAGATATAAGCCTGCTGCGGCAGGACTTGCGGCGTGCGTTGGCAGGCGGCGAGCATGACGCCGCACGAGGACAGCGCAAGCAGAAGAAAAATTTCGCGCAGGCGCCGATATCGGTAGCGATGGTGCAAGCCGAATGTTGAGCAGCGCAGCATGTGTGGTGTGTGGGATTGCCGGTTGGGAGTTGACGCAGGCAGAGCATTGTCCGCAGGAGTGCGTCACTGGCCGTCATTCTAATTTATCCGTCTGGCGCTGGGATGAGGCGTGTCGGATTTATTCGCGGATGTTGCAGAAGCGCGCTGCGTTACCCGATCGACAAATCGGGCGATGCAGCGCGCAAGGTATTGCTGATGTTGCAGCGGCTTGGGTGTGCTGTGATTAAACCGCGCCGCGCGTATCCACATACACCGCATACAGCGAATGGCTGCTGGCCATGAACAGGCGGTTTTTCTTCGCGCCGCCGAACACCAGGTTGGGGCAGCGTTCCGGCAGGTGGATGTGGCCGATGGCCTTGCCCTGCGGCGTGAAGACGCGCACGCCGTCGAGTTCGGACGGATTGGCGTCGAGCGCGCCGTTGCTGCCCCAGCCGCACCACAGGTTGCCGTCGACGTCGACCTTGAAGCCGTCGATCGCTCCCGGGCCGCCGGCGTCGACCGCCAGCGTGCGCGAACCCAGCCTGGTGCCGTTGTCCGTCAATTGATAAGCCCAGATCAGGCGGTTCGGCGTGGCGCGCGATTCGACGATGTAGATGACTTTTTCATCGGGCGAGAAAGCCAGGCCGTTGGGGCCCGCCAGCGAGTCGGTGATCAGGCTCAGCTTGCCGCTCTGGCCGTCGATGCGATACACCGCGTGCGGCAGTTCCGACGTTTGCTTGTCGCCTTCCCACTCGCCGGCGATGCCGAACGGCGGGTCGGTAAACCAGATCGAGCCGTCCGATTTGCAGACGATGTCGTTGGGCGAGTTGAAGCGCTTGCCGTTGTAGTTGTCGGCCAGCACGGTGATGCGGCCGTCGTATTCGGTGCGGGTGATGCGGCGGGTCAGGTGCTCGCAGGCGATCAGGCGGCCCTGGCGGTCGCGCGCCAGGCCGTTAGTGAAGTTGGCCGGATTGCGGAACACCGAGGTCGTGCCGGTGACTTCGTCCCAGCGCATGATGCGGTTGTTGGGGATGTCGCTGAACAAGAGGTAGCGGCCGTCGCCGAACCACACCGGCCCTTCGACCCAGCGAAAGCCGGTCGCCAGTTGCTCGACCGTCGAGCTGTACAGGCGGTATTTCAGGAAACTCTTGTCCAGCACCTGCACGTTGGGATCGGGGTAGCGCTGGCTGGCCTTGAAGTCGAAACTCTGCGCCCTGGCGGTCAGGGCGGTGGCGGCCATGGCCAGGCCGCCGAGCAATGTTGTACGACGAGTTGCGTCGAAACCGGCAATTTTTTTCTTAGCTTCTTGATCCATCGAGATCTCCATGTGGGGAAAGAATACCGACGCCTCCGATGCGCGGACCTTGCCCGGCAACCAGGAGAAATCAGGCTTGATCCATATAGGCATGGGTTGCGGCGACAGTGGCCGGTGCGGCATGTCGCAAAGAGGGTGATGCAGTCTCCCGGAGGGCAGGCCTTGGCGTTGAGCTGGCTTGGCCATACTTATATGTTGTCGTACATCATATAAGTATGAGTGCGGATTGGCAACGCAAATTTGACGCTCGGGAAATCAGGCCCGTTCTAATGCCGTTCAGTGAAGTCTGGAAATACCAACTCACCATGACTGTCGTCCTGACGAAAGTCAGGACCCGGCGGCGTATCGACCATCTTCACGACACTGGATCCCGGCGTTCGCCGGGACGACTGCTTTAGGGCCTGTTAACAATCAATTTGCGAGATGCGTTTCAACCAGAAAGCGTGCTGGCAAGGGTGCAGCAGGGGTTTCGTGCAGCATGCTGTGCGCCTGCGTAACGGTCTGCGCATGCAAGCGCAGATGCGCCCTGCAAGGGCGTGGCGTAGCAGGTGGTGGCCCCACCTGCAAGCCATGCAACGCGGCCAGCGCGCTTTCTGGTTGAAACCCTCCGGGAACGGCTGCAGGCGTCGCTCGCCGGTGTTGCAGCTCCAAGGGGTTGCAACTTCGGTAGCACCGCTACGTCGCGTCGCCGCGCCTGGGCAGTCAACGCCTGCCGCGCGTTCGCATTCGCAAATTGATTGTTAACAGGCCCTAGGAAAACAGGCCTAAATGAACGGCATTAGGCTCCGTTCTCGCCCTGACGCATCAGATCCGCCATCCAGTCCACCAGCACGCGCACGCGTCGCGACAGCTGGCGTTGGTGCGGATAGAGGATGGACACCGCCATCGGCGCCGGGCGGAATGCCGTCATCACCTCCACCAGGCGACCGTCCGCCAGTTGCTGCTGCACGTGATAACGCGGCAACTGAACCAGTCCGAGGCCGCCTTCGCAGCAACTGACATAAGCCTCCGCATGACTCACGGCGACCTGGCCGGGCAGGCTGAGGCTGTAGGTTTCGCCATCGACGACGAAGTCGAACGGCAGGATCTTGCCGCTGACCGACGAGAAATAATTGACCGCCTGATGCCCGCCCAAGCTTTCCAGCGAAGCCGGCACGCCGTGCTTTTCCAGGTAGGCCGGGCTGGCCACCGTGACCTGGGGCAGGCGCGCCACGCGCCGGATCACCAGGCTGGAGTCGCGCGGCTCGCCGGCGCGCAGCACGCAATCGTAGCCTTCGCGCACCAAGTCGACGGCGCGGTCGCCCATGCCGATTTCCAGCTCGATCTGCGGATACTGCGCGCAGAACTCGGGCAGCCGCGGCAGGATGAAATGCAGCGCCAGCGATTCCTGCAAATCGATGCGCACCTTGCCGCGCGGGTTGGAAGCGGCGGCGCTGAAGGCGGATTCCGTTTCCTCCAGGTCGGCCATCAGCTGCACGCAGCGTGCGTAATAGGCATTGCCGTCCAGCGTGGCGCTGACCTGGCGCGTGGTCCGCTGCAGCAGGCGCACGCCCAGCCGCGCTTCCATCTGCTTGATGGTGTGGGTCACCGTGGCGCGCGGGATGTGCAGGTCGTCGGCCGCCTTGGTGAAGCTGCCCAGCTCCACGATACGGGTGAACACGCGCATTGCGTCGAAACGATCCATGGCCGGGTTTCTTGGGTAAAGATTGTTGGTGATTTTTGAATAGTTATCGCAATTTAAGCATATTTATCCAAAACCGACCACGGTCCACAATGGCTTCACCGACTCGCTGAGCAGCGGTCGCAAGGAAGCAAGCCACCTATTTATCCACCATCAGGAGCACATCATGGAACAAGCACAACAAGTCGCCATCGTCACCGGCGCCTCGCGCGGCATCGGCGCAGAAATCGCCAGACAACTGGGCAAGGAGGGCTACGCCGTCGTCGTCAACTACGCCGGCAATGCCGCCGAGGCGCAAAACGTGGTCGACGCCATCGTCGCCGGCAATGACAACGGCAAGGCCGTCGCCATCCAGGCCGACGTCGCCGATCCGGCCGCCGTTGACGCCTTGTTCGACCAAGCGATTGCCGCCTTCGGCCGCGTCGACGTGCTGGTCAACAATGCCGGCATCATGCCGCCCAACCTGCCGACGCTGGCCGACACCGACGACGCCACCTTCGACCGCCTGATCGCCGTCAACCTCAAGGGCAGCTTCAACACCATGCGCGCCGCCGCCACCCGCCTGCAACAGGGCGGCCGCATTATCAATTTCTCGAGCAGCCTGACCGGCACGAGATTGCCTGGCTACTCAATTTATGTCGCCACCAAGGCCGCCATTGAGGCGATGACCAACATCTTCGCCAAGGAGTTGCGCGGCAAGCAGATCACCGTCAACGCCGTTGCGCCGGGACCGACCGCGACTGCTTTGTTTTTCGATGGCAAGACTCCGGAAGTCATCGACCGCCTGTCCAAGGCCGCGCCGCTGGAACGTCTGGGCTCGCCGGACGACATCGCCAAGGCAGTGAGTTTTCTGGCGGCGCCAGGAAGCTGGATCAATGGACAAACGCTGCGCGCAAACGGCGGCCTTGTTTAAACCTGTCCGGGCTCCCGCCGCGGAACCATGATCCGGTACCGCCGGGTGACGGCTCCTCGCGACGGACCCTGAACAGGTTTGGCGTCAATAAAACATTCATTATTGAAATCGGACAGAAAACATCATGAACAAATTAGTCATCCTCGTCACCGGCGCGTCCGCCGGCATCGGCAAGCTCACCGCGCGTTCGCTGGCGCAAGCCGGGCATGCCGTCTACGCCGGCATGCGCGACGTCGACGACAGGAACGCGCCCAAGGTGCGCGAGCTGCAGGACTGGAGTTTTGCGCGCGGCCTGGACGTGCGCGCCGTTGAACTGGACGTGTTGTCCCAAGAGTCGGCGGACGCCGCCGTCGCGCAGATCATCGGCGAGCAAGGCCGCATCGACGTGGTCGTGCACAACGCCGGTCACCTGGTGGTCGGTCCGACCGAAGCCTTCACGCCGGAAGAAATGATCAAGGTCTTCGACACCAACGTGCTCGGCGCGCAGCGTGTCAACCGTGCTGCGCTGCCTTCTATGCGTGTGCGCCAATCGGGGCTGCTGCTGTGGGTCAGCAGCACCACGGTGCGCGGCGGTTTCCCGCCGTTCATGGGACCGTACGCCGCCGCCAAGGCCGCGATGGATTCCATCGCCGTGACGCAGTCGTACGAGCTGGCGCGCTTCGGCATCGAAACCTCGATCATGGTGCCGGGCGCATTCACGCATGGCACCGATCACTTCCCCAATGCCGGAAAACCGGCCGACCAGAAGACGGCCGACGCCTATGCGCGTTATGCGGGACTGATGGATCAGGTCGGCGCGCGTCTGTCGGCCTTGTCGCCCGCGGATGCAGATCCGCAAGCGGTCGCCGATGAGATGACGCGCATCGTCAACCTGCCCGCTGGTCAGCGCCCGTTCCGCGCGGTGGTGGACTTCATCGACGACGGTGCGGGCGCCGTGACGGACGTCGCCGAGCGCGTGCGCGAAGAGTTCGCACGGCGCATCGGCATCGATGATCTGTTGCATCCCGCGGTGATTGCCTGAAATTCATCGCGGCGCGCAAGCTCAGTGCAACAGGCGCGCGCCGCCGCCGGTGCGGCGGCGCACGCCGGCGACCAAGGTGGTTGCGGTAGCCATCATGGCGGTCACGGCAAGCATCGCCGCCATGTGCACGCCGACCGCCGCCAGCGCCAGCAGCAGCGAACCGGAGGCAGTGATGTCACGCGCCGGCGAGTTGCTCAAGCACAGCGGCACGAGCGCCGGCACCAGCATCAATCCTGCGCCATGCAAGGTGGATATCATGCACGACCAGAGCGCCAGTCCGATATGGCTTGTCGGCATCCGGCCTTGCCGGCTGCTGCGTCCGGATAACCGGTAGGCGATGGCCAGAATCAGAGCGGCAAGCAAGATGCCGGCCGTGATTTTCCACGTGATGCGCTCCATCTCCATGCCAAGCGCCACCGCAACAGCGACCAGCGCGACCGACGTCGCATGGCCGGCGGCAATCGGCATCAGCGCGCGCAGCGCCTGCAGCCGATTGCGCGAGCGCAGGCCCCATGCGGCGGCGAACATCCAGCCGGTGCAAGGGTTCAATCCGTGCAGGGCGCCGGCTCCCGCAACCGCCAGCCAAGGCCAGAGCGTCGACATGACATGCCCACCCGCTCAGGTGCGGGCATGGCAACATGCGCCGCCCACTGCCGCGGGTTTGACCGTAGCCGATTCGTAGCGGTCGTGATGGCGCACCCACGCCATGCGGTGGGACGCATCGCCCTCATCGCGGCCCTTGGGGGTGAGATCCATCATGGCGTAGGCGCCGATCATGACTTCCACGCCGCGCCCGAAAGCTGAGTAGGTGTGGAAGACTTCACCGGCGTCGTTCTTGCAGAACACGCTGATGCCGGGCGCTTCGCTCGCCGGAAAGAAGCGCGTGCCGTAGTTGTAATAGACCTCGCCTTTGGCCTGTTCTTCGGCAGTGAAGCTGACCGCGAAGTCGAAGTTGAAATCGCTGTCGTGCGAAGACGCCCAGGGGAATTGCCAGCCCATGCGCTGGCGGAAGCGTTCGATCTCGGCCAGCGGCGCGCGCGAGATGGCGACCGGGGTGATGTCGCGCTGTTTCAGATGCACGTTCATGCCGTCGGCATGGTCCGCCATGAAGGAGCAGCTCGGGCAACCTTGTTCCCAACCCGGTCCGAACATGAAGTGCTGCACCAGCAACTGGCTGCGGCCGTCGAACAGTTCGGCCAGCGTGCGCCGGCCGGCGGGCGTGTCGAAGACGTAGTTTTTTGCGACGCGTTCCCACGGCAGCGCGCGGCGTTCGCGCGCGATCTCGTCGTGCAGGCGGGTCAATTCCTTTTCGCGCGCCAGCAGCGTCTTGCGCGCGCTCAGCCATTGTTCGGCGGAGACGATGGGATGATCCTGAGTAATTGCCTTGTCGGTGATGGTGTTCATGAGGTTCTCCTGGTTTAAAGAGTCATTAAGGTTGCAGATGAAGTTATCGATGGACGTGCGCGATCCCGGCCGTGAGGCCGACAGGATCGTTGTTGCTGGATGAAAGTGAAAAAAGGGCGCTAGTAGAAGATGTCTGCGCCCGGCCGCCGCCTGGTCAGGTGCCGGCGGTTTTCGGTCGCCGCACGGCGCGCACCTTGCCGCTCAGGCCGCCGCCGCAGTAGAACAGGTCGGCGCCGTCGGACTCCAGCCCGCTGACGCCGACGCCGGGCGGCATCGCCAGCCGCTCCAGCACGGCGCCGGTGTCCGGATCGATGCGGCGCAGTTCGCTTTCTTCGGCTTCCCAGGTGCCATGCCACAGTTCGCCGTCGACCCAGGTCACGCCGGTGACGAAGCGGTTGGAATCGATGGTGCGGATGATGGCGCCGGTGTCCGGATTGATGCGGTGGATCTTGCGATCGCGATGCTGGCCCACCCACAGGCTGCCTTCGGCCCAGGTCAGTCCCGAGTCGCCGCCGTGGCCCGGCGCCGGGATCGACGCCAGCACCTTGCCGCTGGCCGGATCGATCTTGTCGATGCGCTGTTCGGCGATCTGGTAGAGGTAGGTGCCGTCGAAGGCGGTGCCGGCGTCGCAGGCGTGATCGAGCGTGCGCGCGGTTTCGCCGCTGGCGGGATCGAAGGCGATCAGTTGGGCGCCGGTGGCGGCCCACACGTGCCGGCCGTCATGGGTCACGCCGGCCACACGGTCGGTGCCGGGAAAGGGGCCGTATTCGCGCACGATGTCGGCGGGACGGGTCGGTACTTCGGCGTTGCTGCTTTTCTGGGTCATGGTCGGCTCCTTGTCAGCTCGTTTGCGCCGTTCATCGGCGCTGCAAAACAACTTGGGACAACTTTATTCCATCGGCAGCGCAGCGGGGAGTAACAAGATTGTCGTGAATCTTGCTGTGATTCCCGCCAGCGGCGGCGACAGCCAGCGTTGCGTGCGCGCCCGCCCGATCGAGCGCACGCGTCCTTCGGCCTCCAATTCGGCGAGCGCACGCTGGACGGTGCGTTGGCTGGCGCCGAGGGCCAGCGCCAGCGCCGAGGTCGACCACGCGGCGCCGTCGGACAGCAGCGCCGCCAGCGAGGCCTGATCGCCGGCGATGGGCGGCGCCAGCACGGCCACGGCGCGGCCATCAAGCGGCTTGAGGACGAAGCCGCGCGGCGTCGCTTCGATCTGCGCCAGCGAGGCGACCAGCGCGCGCAGGCGACCGATCTCGACGCGCAGGCGGACACGATGCGACTCGTCGGGATCGCGCGTGCGGAAAGCGCCGGCGATCAGTGCTTCGCGGTCGATTTCTGCTGGCCAGGCTTCGGCCAGCGCACGCGCCAGCGAGAACAGCACGGGCCGCCGCGCCAGCGACTGCCAGGCGGCGCCGACGCCAACGCCGACACTAATGCTGCGGCGACAGGCATCGACCACCAGCGTGTCGGAGGCAAGCAAGGCGGCGACTTCCTCCAGGCGCAGGCTTTGTTCGTCGCCGGCCAGCAGACGGCGGGCGGCGGGACGACGGAACATGGCTTGCGCATCGGCGACTTCCGCCAGCAGTGCCGGCACGCGGGCGTGCCGGGCGGCTTCCTGGGCGCGTGCAAGCGCCTGCCGTGCCGGTTCCATGCGCAGGGAACGCAGCGCCAGTTCCGCCGTCGTCAGTTCGGCCACTGCGGCCAACGACGGCGACAAGCCGCGCGCATCGAGTTGCGCCAGCGTGGTCTCCGCTTCCGCCAGGCGACCCAGCAACAAAAGCCGGCGCGCCGCGATCAGGCGCGCCTGCATGGCGTTGGCGCGATCGGCATGGGCCTCCAGTGTCGTCAGCGCCGCCGTCAGCGCGCGCGGCGAACCGCCGATGTCGCGCTCGGCCAGGGCCACTTCCGCTTCGGCCACGACACAGCGGGCGCGCGACAATTCTTCATGCGCGCCGAAACCGCGCGCGGCGCGCCGCAACAACTCGCGTGCACGCAACAGTTCGCCCAGCTGGGCCATGGCGATGCCGCGCAAGGCCAGCGCCGGCGGGTCGTCGCGCAGGGCGACGTGCTTGAGGGCGCCAAGCGCATCGCCGGCGGCGAGCGCGCGCGCGGAGGCGGCGATCAGGGAATCCATGGCGAGAGGATACACCGGGATGTTGCGCCCGCGAGACCTGCCGGACGGCACTAGGGCCTGTTCACATTAAATCTGCGAGATGCGTTGCTGCGCCTAGGCAGTCATCGCCTGCCGCGCCTTCGCACTCGCAGATTTAATGTGAACAGGCCCTACGCACGGTCGGCGCCAGTCTCGCGCATCCATGCTCGTTTCACATCGTCATTGACGGGGAAGATCGGATTTCTTGAACGCCTTCCATGCGGATTGTATTTTTCCGGCTTCTCTCTCCATGTAGGCGGCAAGATAGCCCCTGACGAAATATATGCTGTGCTCCAGATTCGGATGACGATCGGCCAATTCCTTGAGGAGCTTGCCCGCCATGGACATATCATTCAAATGGCCAAGTTCATCCTGCAGCGAAGCAAGCGATTTGACATATTGCCTTGCCGTCTTCTTCGCCAGCAAGGCATCGAAGAATTCCGCTGCATAACGGACTTTCTTGGCTGCGATTCTGACCTTGTGGCGGACTTTCGGAGTTGCATCGCGCAATTTCTCGCCCCGCTTGAACAGTTGGCGTTGCGCATGGGACAGGCATTCATGGGCAAAGCCGGGGATTCGGGCAAGCGCTTGCTTGCGTTCCTTTGCCGAGTGGAAAATTCCTTCGTTGCCTGTTTGCAGCCAGTCTTCAAGTTTTTGCATTGATAGCTGATAACGGACCGAAGCGACGGCTTCGATGGCTGCGTCATATTTTTCTTCCGCGCGCTCCGCGATGGCCGCTTCGATTTCAGACAGGCCGGGTTTTTCTTCGTCGATCACAGTCGCAAGCTCCGGCAAGGTGGCGTTTTTCAATACGTCCCAGTCCCGCGCTGCACCCAGGTGTGCGGATAGCCAATCCAATTCCGTTTGCAGATATTCAGGCAGAGGGAAGAAATCGGCAAACAGATCGAGGGCTGAATCCAGCCGACGCAGACCGATGCGCATTTGATGCAAACTTTCAGGATCTCGGCGTTGCGCCATTCCCGATAGGTTTGCCTGAATTTGCGCGACGCAATTCATGGCAATTTCCTGGAAAGTCTGCCCGATCGTGAGTTTTCTGGATATTTTCGTGGGTGCGGCTTTCACCGCCTCGGCGTTTGGGGGCATGTGCAACGCCGATGTTTCCCTGGGATTGGCGGCTTGCTCGCGATGACTGAATTGCGCTGCATTTCCGCCTCGTTGCATCTGTTTCAGTTTTGTTTTCATGATGTCGGCTTTTCTTTCCGAGTGACTGAAACCTTTTCTGAAAGACTCATGTTCCTCTTTTTCATCAAGGACGACAATCGGTGTAGCGGCAATTTCCTTGCAGGCAAACACGGACGTTTTCTTACGCGCCGCGCGACACAGGGGGAAGACGATTTGTTGTCCGATTGAATCCGCTGTCGCGTGCCGACGAGGCGCCGCGGGGAGGAAAATAAGGTATCCTGACCGATTGCGAATCGGCGCCAGGTCGCCGATCCGATCAATCCGAGCATGCCGTCAACTATGCAAATCAGATTCCGATGTGATCCGGCGCTGGCCGACATTCTGCCGCGTCCCAGGCTGGCGCGCGAAATCATTCCGGACTGGGTGCGCAGCATGCCGGCCAAGGCCTTTTCCGAGCTGCATGATCGCGAGATCCGCACCGTCAAGCAATGCCCGCCGTTCATCGATGCCATGACCCACGGTTTCATGATCCTGCTGCCTTGCGATATACAAGTCGAGGCGGGCGTATTCCGCTGGGATTGGGAGTTGCCGGCGCTGACGGTGGCGGGGCATCCGCGTTCGCCGCTGAGTTTTCATCCGCCTGCGCAAGTGACGGGCACGCCGTTCCTGGCGGACGACGCGCTGGTGCTGAAATTCAACAGTTTCTGGACGATCGAACTCGACGCCGGCTGGTCGTTGTTTGCCACCCACCCGGTCAACCGGCACGATCTGCCGTTCCGTCTTTTGTCCGGCATGGTGGATGCGGACAAATTCAATGACGCCGGCATCAATTTCCCGGCGGTCTGGAGCGATGCCGGGTTTTCCGGCGTGCTGCCCAGGGGAACGCCGGTCGCGCAATGCCTTGTGGTGCCGCGCGAACGCCCCGAGCTGCTCTTCGATACCCTCGGCGGCGAGTCGGCAACCCGTTACAGCGATACCGTTGCAAACGTACTGGCAAGCCCGCATGTGTACCGAAAGAATTACCGGCAGAGGAAATAGCGGCAGGTCAAAGCTGCAGCGCGTGCTTCAGATGCGCGCTGCTCAACCATAGCTGTCCGGTACTTCCCGCGGTCATGGCGTGGGCGATGCGACCAAAAAATGCCGGTTGCAAACGTACCGCTACCCGGTAAGCGGCCAGTGCTTCTTCCATGCGGCGGTCTTCCTGCAGCGCAACGCCGAGATTGAGGGCGGCGTCTGCATAGTCGGGGCGCAGCCGCAGCGCTTCGCCAAACGCATCGGCGGCGCCCCGGCAGTCATGCAAATCTTGTCGCGCCAGCCCCAGATTGAACCAGCCTTCCGCAAAGGAGGGGCGGAGCGACACGGCTTTCTCGAACGCGTCTCGCGCCGCCGGCAGCTCGCCGTTTTCACGCAAGGCCGTACCCAGATTGAGTGCTATTTCCATGGCGTCGGGGGCCAGGACGGCGGCATGCCTTAACACGCCGATCGCTTCTGCGGTGCGCCCTTGTGCGGATAAGGTATTGGCGATGTGGAAATGCGCCTTGCCCATGCCGGGCTCGCACAGCGCTGCCGTGCGGAACGCTTCCAGCGCACCCGGCAGGTCGTCGCTCTTGCGCAGCGCCAGCCCCAGCAGGCACCATGCCTGGGCATGCCGCGGCTGGCGGCCGAGCAGGCGGCGCAGTACCGGAATGGCCTCGGGTGCGGCCGGCTCAAGCAGCGTCTCGGCGAGCAAATAGTCGGCTTCGCCGGCATCGGGCATGGCCGACGAGGCGGCTTCGAAATACTGCACGGCGGTCGCAAGATCGCCTTCGGCGCGCGCGATTTTCCCGGCGATAAGCAGGGAGGGACCATGCCGCGGCCGTTCCTCCAGGCTCTGGACGATATGCCGGCGCGCCGCTGCGATGTGCTGGCCGTTCAGCGCCAGCACGGCCAGCAATTGATGCACTGCCGGGTGCCGCGGCGCGTGCACGAGCAATTGGCGGCATGCCTGCTCGGCTTCGGCGAAACGGCCGGCGTTGTAGCTTTGCAGCGCCGAGGCCATGATCTGTTCCAGCGGGAGAGGAGGGATTGTCATTGTTTATCGAAGATCAGTTTGCCGGGACAACTTCCACGCTGATTGTGCGGGCCAAAAAACATTCAAGCAGATGGCTTCGCCGTGCCGTGGGAAGACCTTTGGCGTCGGGAACGAATCAGTCCGCATTCGGCAAATACCGTCCTGGCCAGGGGCATCAGCTGTTCGCGGGCGAGCGAGGCCAGTTCCTGAAGATAGCAGACATAGTAGCCTATCGATGGTACCGCGGGACGCACCCTCAATAACTGCAATGCGCCGCTGTCGCGGGCTTCGCGCGCTACCGGTCCGGGCAACAGGGCAATGCCGTGGCCGGCCGCGACCAGCTTGATAATCAGGGAAATCGAGTTGCAGGTCCCGCCGGCGGGCAAGCGCATGGCATGCATGCCGAACCAGTTGACGGCGGCGGAATGCAGCGACGAGGGGGCGGGCAGGCTTAAGACGCTGCATGCTGCGAGGTCTCGCGGCGTTGCCGGATCGGACGGCGGGCTGAACGACAATGGCGCGACCCATTGCAGGTCGACGCTACCCAAGGGATCATCGACGATGTGCGCCGCCGAGATGGGACTGCTGAGAATGGCCATGTCCAGTTCGCGCGCGTTGAGCTTGTGGCTCAACGCGCTGCCGATATCAACGTGCAACTGCACATTCAGGCTGCCGAACTGCTGGCGCATGCGCGACAGGAACGTCGGCAGGCCGATCATGGCAGACGATTCGTTCGCCCCCAGTCGCAGCAGACCCAGGCCGGGCGCGCCGTTGTCGATGGCGCCTGAAAAGCGATCGGCCAGCGCCAGGATGCGTTCGGCAAGATCGAACAACTCGCGTGCTTGCGTTTTCAGTTCCAGCTTATAGCCGCCCCGGTCGAACAACTGGTCGCCGACGACTTCCTCCAGCTCGCGCAGGCGTGCGGTTACCGCGGGCTGGGTCAGATTTTGGTGACGCGCAGCGGCATGCACGCTACCCAAACGGGCCACCCAATAGAAGCTTTCCAGTTGCTGCAGGCTCGGGCGCATGATTAATAATTTTTATCAATGGGTATGTTGATCGGAATTATCTTTGATTATGTTCCTGGCCTACAATTTTTTCCAGAAGCACCCAAACTTTTTTCTGGAGAGATTTCATGCAGCCCATGCCGTCCCTGAGTTCCGCCCTGAATGCCCAATCCAGCGCAGCCGATTGCCGGCGACTAATCCGCAGCGGGGCCTGGGATGCCCCTACCGCCGGCCTGGCGTCCCGATACGTCCAGGTGAATCTGGTGATGCTGCCGGCGGCCGAAGCAGCCGACTTCCTGCGCTTCGCGCAACGCAATCCCAAACCTTGCCCGGTACTGGCGGTGAGTGAACCCGGCGAGGCTTCCCTGGCCGCAATGGGGGCCGACATCGACCTGCGGCGCGACGTGCCGCGCTACCGCATCTTCGAAGACGGCCGATGCACGGCGGAGATGGGAGACATCGTTGAACTTTGGCGCGACGACCTGGTGACTTTCGCCATCGGTTGTTCCTTCACTTTCGAGCACACGCTGCTGGAGGCCGGCATCGCCATCCGCCATATTGACGAGGGGTGCAACGTGCCGATGTACCGCACCAACATCCAGACCCATCCTGCGGGCAAGTTCCAAGGCGACATGATCGTCACGATGCGGCCGCTCAAGGCAGCAGATGCCATCCGCGCCATTCAGATTACTTCGCGCTTCCCAGGAGTGCATGGCGCCCCCGTGCACATCGGCGATCCGGCCTTGATCGGCATCTCCGACCTGGCACGGCCGGATTTTGGCGACGCCGTCACGGTGGCCGCGGATGAACTGCCGGTGTTCTGGGCCTGTGGCGTTACGCCGCAGGTGGCCTTGCTGCATGCCAAACCGTCTTTTTGCATCACCCATGCGCCGGGATATATGCTGATCACCGATCGACTGAACATCGACTACGCCGTGCTGTAAGACCATGGGCGCACCGGTCTTCTATGGCGTATTGGTGGCGTTGATCTGGGGACTTCAACCAGTGATCTCGCGTTACGGTTTCCAGCTCGGCCTGTCGGCGCAGGACGCCACCCTGGTGCGCTACCTGGCCAGCGGATTGCTCATGTTGCCGTATGCCTGCAAATGCGGCTTGGGCGACGCCTGCGGCATCGGCTGGCGTCGCGGATTCTTATTGTTCCTGTTATCGGGACCGTTGTTCAGCCTGATCCTGATCGGCGGCGTCAGCTTTGCGCCGGCATCGCACGGCGCCCTGATTCATCCGGCGCTCACGCCGGTGTTCGGCGCGCTGATCAGTCGTTTTGCGTTAAAGCGCCCGGAGCGTTTTTCGCCATTCGGCATGTTGCTGCTATTGCTTGGCCTGGGCCTGATCGGCGCCGATAGCCTGCTCCATGTCGATGCGGAAATGCCGGCCGGCGCGTGGCGAGGAGATCTGCTGTTCGTTCTGTCGGCCTTCATGTGGGCCTGGTATCTGGTGCTCAACAAATCCTGGAATACGCAGCCGTTGAACGTGGTGGCATTTGTACAGGTGCTGTCGCTGGTCTATGTCTTGTCTTATCTGGCCCTATGCAGCACGGCGCCCTTCCAGCATCCGGCGGGCGCGCTGTTGCTGCAGGCGATGTATCACGGCGGACTGGTCAGCATCGTGGGCGTTGCGCTGTTCAACTGGGTAGTCGCGCAGCTGGGCGTGAAGGCGCTGATGCTGGGCGCGCTCTCGCCGCTATTCGGCGTGGCTGCCTCAACGCTTGCCCTGGGGGAGCCGCTGCGCTCATCCGTGTTCATCGGCGCAATCGCGATAGTCGGAGGACTGGCGCTCTCGCTGCGCGGCGCCCCGGCGCCTCGTCATCGGGAAATATGATCAGGTGAAATTATGATTTGATACCCGACATCATTGTGTACACGGCATCAATACTGCGACGTCCGGTTCTGGCCGATCTCGGATCGTTACACAATGTTAATCCGGTTGCAGTCCGCGTAGCCTCAGAGACGCACAAATTTTATCCAGCCTGACTTCAGTGTCATCGTCAGCGACGAAATATTGCCCATTTCTTATCGCATCGGCACCAGATAAAAGGGCGAAAATCGGCAGGTCATAATTTCTCGTCGCCCCCTCCAAGTAGTAATTCCATTTGTTCTCCCCAGAAGGGGTGTTTGAAAAAATAAGCTCGTTACCTGATAGCCATTTTTTGAACGCCACATTCACCTTATGTAACTCGGCAAACTGTTGCTTCAAAGGAGTGGCAAGGAAATGAACCTCGCCGACTGTCCAGAGAATTCCTCGTCGGATACGAGGCAAGAATATACTCACTACGGGGCTTTTTGTACTGTCAATACGTCCATCGTCGTCGTAGATCAGATCACCAAATTGAGAAAAGAAAAAAACATATCCTCTTTCAGTTTTCGTTTCGACCGGAGTAGAAGGCAAAGATCTGAACCATTCTGCAACGGCGCTCTGTCCGTTCGGGGCCTCGATAAATCTGTGTGTTATTCCCATTCTGTCTTTCTCAAAATAAGTCTGCTTCTGGCCGGTAGCTGACGTCACAAAGACTAGCAGTCTGAAAATTATCGTATACCTTACCCAAGGTTATATTAGCGGCGTACCATTGCATTGGTCCAAATCGGACCGCTCATTTTCTTAAGTCTATTAAGCCTTCAATTCGACAAATCCGCAATTACGCGAGCTCTTAGTTCAATGGAAAAATATCAGGCGAAATCGAAATTCAGTATTTTTTTGAAGTTGTATCAAAGAAAAATATTGATATATACATTGCGATTAATTTTCTTATTTCCTGTTTTGCTATTTGTGGGTAGCTACGCGACGATAGTATTCAATTTATGGAGACGCTCCAAAGCTATACCTGGTGATTTGGCGATACAGTGCATCCACGTCACATTATTGATTTCTTTCGCGTGCATACCGATATTGTTCATTGCGATTGTTTGGAATCAATGGGATGTTTTCCGTAAGGAAGAGTTGAAAAAATGTCCATGGTGAGTTTTAAGCTAGAGTGCCGCTGACCGCTGTCACTACATTTCGCGTTGCTCGACAGTCTCGCTTTTAGTCTGAGAATTCAGGCCAAATCAACGGCAGCTTCTGGCCGATTGCGGACATCTTCAGTTATGCTGATTGCGTATCCACCACAACATCGTTTCTAGTTCATTACGTTTGTTCTCGTCGGGCTCTAGCTCCAATATCTCTTTCAAGCACTGGTTGCAGATATCGGCACCATACGTAGACGCGAGGTAGTGAGGGAGCTGTTCGACACTACGATCCCAATGACCAAGTACCGACTGAATTATTGCGTGCACATCAGCAGCATAACGAGGTTGTATCTTAACCAAGAGTTGACCACCCAATTCCTGACGTTCATAGGAATTTTCCTGCTTGAAAATATTGATAAGCGCTTTAGCCACTTGCTGTTGGTCGCACTTAGCAAGTACGGATGCAAGAAATGCGAATTGCTGGGGATTACCAGCGCCGAATCTATCTGCCGATGTCGTCACTTTTTCATAGATTTCGTCGCTGTTCATTCGAATCCTTCTTAGACTTTTGTATTTGTAAGATGTCCGTTTCTGGCCGATAACGGACTTTCGAGGTTTCGATTTTATCTTCTGCGCAAGGCGAAGAATTCGACCAACAAAATTACAACTAGCCCTGTAATCCAATAGGGAAGTTCTGTTAGGCTAAACGCCAAGGCTTGAAAAGCCAAACTGTTGCTATAAAGCTCGTCTGATGGTTGGGTCAAGAAAAGATGCCAACCGAAATGGACTGACACCAGCAGC